>Ga0065720_1019850_pt1 | contig 19437 bp, 24 predicted proteins | sample Thericmetagenome_FD_59107 | JGI IMG/M metagenome (GOLD analysis project Ga0065720, IMG submission 59107) | Thermophilic microbial communities from the Joint Bioenergy Institute, California, USA of rice/straw/compost enrichment - eDNA_2 v2... | ecosystem: Engineered > Solid waste > Grass >...
TTCATGTACTAGACAAATATTGACTTATTGTTTCTTGTATAGACCATATAAAAAGAGTCTTCCTAATAATGTGGACTTTTCGCCTAAGATTTGGTTGAAATTGGATTAATGTATGTTTTCATTTCAATTGTTCAGGAAAGTTGTAACGAAATTTCCAGCCTGAAGTTATGTAACTATGAACCATCCAGTGCACTACATGTGGATTGTTTAGGAACACTAGTCAATTCAATTGGATAATGATTTACAAATATGAACCTTTAGAAGAAAAAACAATGATATGCAATAATTGTATGGACATAGAAGGAGAATTTTGAAAACTGACTAGTTTTCAATATTTATTCTAAATCTGAAATATAAGCTAGACGAAGTTAGCCATACTTCACTTTAACTCTTGAATTTGACAAACCCAGTCCTTATTTAATACAAAGTTTCTGTCGATTAAATTTGCTTCTTCACTTCTTCAAAGATTTTAGGTTTTCCTTGACTAGAGGTTCTCTAGTCCGGGGTAAATTCTGGTATTCCTGTCAAAATGAAAAGTGCAAGAAAGTGATTATGTTATAAAATTCTTGTCTGTGACAAATTTTAGTTGACAACAAGTCAACCTAAGTTTCAATTCCTGCTCTCTTTTTGATTATGATTAATCTATTCTTGTCCTTCTTGCCTTCTTGGGGATTGAGATCTTGGAAATCTTTATTATAATAGCTGGAATTGAATTCTGTTGTGGAAAGTAATTTTTCAGTTCAGACTACACAGAGATAAAAACTATAAAATTATAAATAATAAATTTTGTATATCTACATTCTTGAAATGGTGCCAAGGTTCAGCTAAAATCTTTTTTTCCTCTCCCACCGTTTACTCGCGCTTGGTCGAATTTCTTTTCTTTGACATTCAGAGCACAAGATAAAAAATGAAAAGTAGACAAGAAGTTAATTTTCCATAGTTATTGCGAATACACAAAAATTTCATAAGAGGCTAGATCATTAAATATTGAAAATAGGTATCTCTTTACTTTCTTCCGGGTGAAAATATCTTACTAGAATAAAAATTTTCTATCTTTAAGCCTATGAGCAGATCTTACTATACTCTACCAATTTAATTTGGTCCAATAGATTTCATGAGCAAATTGAGTCTGATGATATCAAAGGCTCATTTTGATGCATTTGAGTTCAGGAGAACACAGACAAGAAAGTTGTTTCAAGTTCTAGATTTATGAACTATGAAAGAGCTATCTGCATATAATAAAGTATTTTAACTAATGGACTTCCTGAAAGATCCTTATACACAAGGCAGGTCTTTTCTTGATATGAGAGCAAACTAAGAGATTATATAAGCTGCAATCCCATTATAGAAGAAACGAACCAGGTAATGATGATTAAAGAGGGGAAACAGATTAACTGATTTGCTTGACAGGGATTTGAATGAGATATCCAAAGTGTAGATTTGATAATCAAAGTGGTTCTCAGCTCAATAGAATTGAGCAGTGAGCTTTATGAATTTATCGCCCTAATTAAGACGTAATATAAATTATTAAGTTTGAATCTATGGAACCTACTCCCTCGAACATCGACTTCAGGAGATTACAATCAAATATTTTGAAGGCAGATTACGAATTTAACAAAAGTATCTTCCAACTAGCCTCATATACCCTCACTGGACTTGGAGTCGGCTTGGTGGCATGCCTTATGTTCAAAAATAAATCAAGAGTCATCTTCTTCTCAGCTGGTGCCGGAGCCGGTTGGGGAAGCTTCGAGTTTGGTCGTACCCTCGCTGAGTTCAGAAAGAAGAGAGGATATTAATTAAGATTTATTGCTTAAGGTGTCCTTTTATATGTCTATGTGAATAGATCTTATAAAATTTAGTCACGAACGTCTATAAAATGGGGCAATCGATTTACTATCCTTTTCTTAGCAATAACATATCTCTTTTTTGGAACATTTTTTTAGTCTTTCCTAAGACGAATAAAAAGAATAAACCATAAATTTATTCGATATCAATGTTAAGCACTTCTGGGAGACAGAGGCTAAAGACCCTCTTTATTGAAATTTCCAAGCACGAACAGCAACTAGAGGTCCTCAGGGAAATCCTCGGTGAGCAATATGAGTTCGAGCCCTACGCAGCCTTCAGGAGACTTGACAGAAAGAGAAAGGGATTTGTTACAGCCAATGATATCAGGGAATTTCTCCTCGATCATGAGCATAGATTTCACGAAAGGGATTGTGCCAACTATATTGACAGATACGACCTTAACGGGGATGGCAACCTATCCTACCATGAGTGAGAAAATTTAAATTTGGAAATAATGATCTAGATTCTTGCCCTCCGTGCTTCCTCTTGACAATACGGATCTAAGAACTATTGTGACTCAGAGAAAAGTCTATGACGTGCAAATAGATGAATATCTTGCCTACGAGGTCGAATACGCCTTGGCAAGGCTACTATGCAGGTAATTTAAATTTGAATTTCTTGACGGTTGCAGAGAGATCGTGTACTACAAGGAGACTGAGGCATTCAAGATCAGTATCCTTGAGGACCCCACTTTCCTATTTGCTGATGCCTTCGGTGTTATTGATCTCGAAAATACAGGGTATATCGATTTTGAGAACCTAAAGCGCTTCTTGACCCACGAAATGGGAAAAGAACCAACAGAGGACGTAGTTATCAATATCATCAGAAGACTTGATAAAGACGATGACGGTCGTTTGAGTTACAATGAATTTGTCGAGGGAATAAGACCTAGGGACCCTGGTCTGCAAGACATGGTTGATTATAAGCTCAAGCCAAGAGTTATTCAAAGAGACGACTTCCTCCATAGCTCTAGAAGATCCCTTAGAAAACTCAAGACCTCCCAACAGGAAACTTTTGAAACACAACAAGCTATCTCTTCGGAGAGGTTCAGATCCTCCTCTCCTAAGAGAAACTTCGCTTCTCCAACCAAGGTCCTGACTTCCCCACTCAGGACCACTGCCCCTGGGTCCTTTGTTAGAAGAGCTGAGTATTATTCATCACCCAAAACATATACCAAGTCTAGCACTGTGGACAAGAAGCCAAAGCTGAGTACAATCAAAAAGAAGAGCGCTCTCACTTCCACATCTAAAAAGAAGGATATAATGAAGCAATCATACTCTGAGGACCTTTCTCAGACCTGGAGAGATTCTGACTGGTTCAAGGACTTGATGAGAATATTTAGAGAGATTATCAACCTTGAAAAAGAATTAGAAATCGTCAAGGAAGATCTTTGCCTGAGAAAGGACTTCAACCTGTTTGATGCTTTCAGACACTTCGATAAGAGAGCTCATGGGTCTATTACAGTGGGAGATGTCGAGGAAGGACTTGCAGAACTTGATATTTATCCTAACAGGGAAGATCTCTACTTGTTCGTTAGAAGATTTGACAGAGATGCCGATGGAAGACTCAGGTATAATAACTGCTCAACGAATATTTAACTTTTTAGATTTAGCGATTTCTGTGAGGCCCTTACACCTAACCAGCCCGAGTACTATAAAATGCTTAAGACAAGAACTCCTATTAACCCAGACATGTACTTCAATTTGAACCAAGTAAAACTGATTAAAGAGGCTGCTAATAAGATAGGTCTTCACTTCTGAGACAATTAAGCTATTGAGAATAGTCATGTTGGGTCACTTAGAAAACGAGGCTATTATTGAGACCTTGAGACAAAAGATTGAGAGAAGCCCTCACTTCAATCCTAGAAAGGCCTTCGAGATCCTTGACCAAGATGGAGATGGATATATTAGTTTATTAGACGTAAGAAAAAAGTGTAAAAAGATTGATTTTTGTAGTTTAGACTCGGCATGGATAGAGAAGGAATATTTGTGACTGAGAGGGATGTGAAGTATTTGTTCAACAGACTGGACAAAGACGAGGACGAATTGGTGAACTTTGTGGAATTCATGCAGGAAATTACTGCCAAGTCGCACAAGAAGTATTAGTGTGAGCAGCGAGGAATGTTAAGAATTTCTTATTGCCGTAAAGTAATTCATATATCAGTAAATGTATTCATTTTTACAAGGAGATCGTAATAAAGCTTTATAAAATTTGAAAATTCAATTTAATGTTGTTATATTACTGTGGAAATCTCTCTAATGGCAAAATCGCCTCTTTCTTCACTGAGGTCACTCCCACAGACAGCTCCCTCCAGATTACCAACCTCATGCCCGTTCAAAAAAATATTATCGCATTAGATAGTCTCCTTTCCTCACATTTTTATTAACAATCTCTAGAATCAAAGAAGATTTACGAGTGGAAAATCTTAGCTGAAGACAAGAATAACACTAACAAAGACCAACAAAACCCACGTTTTATCATAGCCCATTTTACCCCTTCTAAGACCTTAAATGACCTATTTTTCGACAAAGATGGATCAATAATCGATATGAAGAACACCAAATCCGAGCTTTATGTCCTAAACGGTATGAGAATACTTAGTTTGGTCACCATGTAGAGAAATGCCAAATTTCTTCACTGAAAATCAAACAGGAAGAGAAGTTCCCATTCTTGAGCTTCAAATTGTTAGGGTCTAACCTTGCTCCTAACAATAAAATCATCAAAATATGTTGTGGAACATCCCACTGTATAGCACTCTCGAATAAGGGCATTGTTTTCTCCTGGGGTTCATCTGCTCAGGGAAGATTAGGCCAAGGCAAGACTAATGATATCGCTACTCCACAGCTAGTACGCTTAAAGATAACTAAGTAATGAGAATAGATGTGTCACTTATTGACCTACAACGTCATTGATATTTCCTGTGGACTTTCCCACAATATCGCCTTGGGATTTGAGAAAAACTCAGACACAGGTCCACAAGACAGAAGACTCCAGCTAGTAACCTGGGGATCCGGTGCAAATGGAGCTCTGGGACTCTCCTCTCATGATGATATTTATATTCCAGTGGTTAATGACTTTTTCAACAGCCACAATATCAAAGAAGCCCACTGTGGTTATAATCACACTGTTGTGCTTACCAGTATAAGAGTAATATCAACCCATTAACTTGTATAGCTGATGGAGAGGTCTACTCCTTCGGAAGTAACGAATATGGCCAGTTAGGTCACGAAACTGCCGAGGATTCAAGCTTCCCACAAAAGATTGGATTTTATCAGAAATTCCTGTTGAATGAGTCTGGGACCCTCCAGGCTCCAAGAGTAGCTAGAATAGTTGTTGGGCCTTGCCATAACTTTGCTTTGACAGAGGATGGTGAGATATATTCCTGGGGACTGGGAACTTATGGACAGTTGGGAAATGGAAAAAATACCCTTAAGCAATATGTCCCAATGGTAATTAATGACGAAGGAACTGAGTTCAATGACAATGGTGAAGAGACCTCTAATCCTACTGCTGCCCTGTTCCCTAAAGAGAAAGTTAGGAAGTACTTACAGAATATTATTATTACCCCTGGATTTGATTGTACATTCCTTTTAGTCAGTACTACTCTCATTGAGGATAATTAACCTGTTTAGCTAAGAGATATAAGAATGATGATGATTTGGATACATCAATTTCCTTGAATGACTCTATGTACATGAAGAAAAGCAGACTGTTTGAAGAAAAGGGAATATCAGACTCTGTAAATAATATATCAAGGGCCAGTTTGGCAGAAATTAACAACCCCAACATGTCCGTTATCAGTGGAAGAGAAAGTGGAATCCATAATATTTCCATGCACAGAGATGACGATATTCTCAGCAACATTATCAATTTTGTCTCGACCCACATCCCTAACCTAAAAATCGACAAATATTACTCTACAGACCAGCCCATTTCGTAAATTCCTCGAGCATATAAGCTAATTAAATAGATATTCAAAGGAAGATGAGGAGCTTCATATCAAGCTTATGGAAGACACAACCAAAGACTACGTGAACAAGATTAAAGAAATCGAAAGCAAAGAAAAAAATGAAAAGAGAAATATGGAAAAGAAGGAAAAAGTTAGGAATAAACTCAAAGATATCTGGGTCAAGGAGATGCTTCCCTACTGGCATCACAAAAGGCGTTCGACAGAAATGAGAGAATTGTGGAAGAGGGGAATTCCACCTTCCCTTAGGGATCAAATATGGACCTTGGCTATTGGAAATAGACTATCTATCACTAGGAAGTACTATGAAATACATTTGAAGAAAGCAAAGGCTCTGAGAGAAAACCTTAAGAATAAATCTGAGTCTCAAATCAAGCAGCTCTTCCTAGAACAATATGGCAGTGATCTTACCAAGGAAAACACCTTAAGACTTATCGATCTTGATCTTCCAAGAACCTTCCCAAGCCTTGGTACTTTAATTCAATTTCATATTTAACACTCTAGCCATTTTCAATAATAAAGACAGTCCAATTTACGAAAATTTACAGAATGTCCTTGATGCTTTTGTAGTTGCAAGACCTGATATAGGATACGTAAAACCGAATTTATTTGTTTGTAAGAGTTATAGCTACAAGGAATGTCATTCATCGCTGGTCTCTTATTGCTTTACATGCAACCCTATGATGCTTTCAGATGCTTTGCCAACATAGTCTGCAGAATGTCCCTTATCCCGTTCTACCTTGTTGACGAGCAACAGGTAAATATCTCCTATCGTCGAGCCTAATTTTCAGATAAATAATCGTATGGCCCTCTTCAAAATCATGATGGAGTCCAATCTCCCTGATTTGTGTGACCACTTTGAGAAGGAAAGGGTTCAGCCTCAGAGCTACTTATTCAAATGGGTCCTTACATTGTATACAAATGTCATTAACCTGGACGCTGCTAGCAGAGTCTGGGATTTATTCTTCTTAGACGGAGATATTATTCTCTACAAAGCTGCCATAGGTACCTACTCAAGAGATATAAATGAACTTTTAGCACTGCTAAAATTAAAACAAGAAGAATTACTGCAAATGGACCTTGAAGGAATTATGAAAAACTTGTCAAATCTGAATGACGTACCCTTGATAATTAGAAAATCATGATTTTTAGTTTATGGTTGATGAGGACTTATTAGCGGAGGAGATCTATAGGGTTGGGGTCCCAAGTTGGGTTTACGAAGAGTTTGAGAAATTCACATATGAATATACTCCTTAAAGTGCTTATAAAAAATGGGTTCTTATCATAATATTACTCCTTATTAGTGCGTATTTTTTGTGCTATAAATACAGTTCATACGCTGTTACGTATTTGTCTATTTCTGTATTAACCATTATTGGCTTGTGTAACATACACTCCAAGCTAATTACTCGTCAAGATGAATTTATTTCCAACAATATCACTACCCTAACCTTATCTTTGGGATTTCGGGATCAAATTAGATAACTGTCTGATCTTATCCATGATAGAAGTCTTCATGAAGTCTATAATGAATTCATCAAATTCGAATGGGTTAGGCCTTATGGGTTCGTCATTAGGCAGGTCTTTTAACGCGCCAGATAAGAGAATTCCAAAGTCTTTAAGCTTTGTGGCAATATCTTCTCCCTGTTTAGACATTTCATTAGGTAAATCTGGATTTTCTGGAGGACTTTCATAGAGATTTATTGAAGCCTGGACAAGCTCTTCAAATGAGGCCAAGATCTCAGCAAGCTTTTGTTCACATTGGTTAAGCTTTTCAAGAACAGGGTGCTTTTTTAAACTGTTTGTGCTTGCCATTTTAATTCCAAGATAAATAAGTAAATAAATACAAAAAAGTATTATTCTAGCCTACTTAACTCAAGTTGGTTGCTTTCTACATCCTTGCCTACTGGCTGATACTCTTGCTCTATCATGGCAGTTATTGCGGCTTGGTCAGGAGAATTCAATGAGACTATAGATAAGTAAAAAAACCCAACAATACCTTTATTCTGTGTATCATAAAACCTAATTCCAAGGACTCCAATCATGGAAATCACTGCGAGGATAAGCAACGAGTACATTCCCTAGAAATTTATCTAAATAAAGGGATTGTCTACTGGGACATAGGAAGAAGTTGTCTGAGCCAAATAGGCTAGAAAGACTGGGTAGATAGTCATGGTTAAATTAATAGACATAGTGACTACCCCAAGCACTGTTCCCTAGTATGTTAGGAATTTTTGAGTCAATTACCAGAAGCTTTTGAGGGGAGAGGAGAGCCATCATAGGCCAGACAATGCTTCCGAAGACGCCATATCCAAATCCGAGCAAGATACCGGGAATTAGAGGAGGTATTTTGAAAATTAGGAAGTAAGTGAGAAAGATGGAGAAGCTTCCAAGCATTAGTAAATTAACTCTTTTTCCTTGTTTATCAGAGTAGTATCCGATAACAGGGAAGAAAATTGAGGAGATAATCAACTGTACACTCAGGAGACTCCCAATTTGGGCCATTTTCTCTCCTTGTGACATTGATGAGTTTTTACGCCTAAGATTTGAGAAATTTTCCCTCATTATACATACCAATTTTCCAAAAGGAAGCCACCAGCTACGACATTGAAAGGCAAATAAGTGAGATAAAAGATTGTTGTTGTAATTATGGTATAGGCCAGAAGAGGCTTAAATTTATTGACTTGATCCAAAATGGAAATAACCGAGTTCTTTGCATTGACAAAAGGGCTATACTTGCTCTAGTCTTTTATAAAAAGTCAGTATTTGTTACTTTGTCATCTGATTTCGGCTTCGGAGGAGCAATTCCAGATGCACGATCTATTATGGACAATAATACTGTAGCCACTAAGGATATCAAACAAATGATCGTCCCTAGGCCAAAAGGAAAAGTTTTTCCCTAGAGTTGAACTCAAAAATAGGGGATTTTTTACTCTCTGGGCTACTCTGGGACTCAAGAAACAATTCAGAACTCCTCCCAGCCTCACAAAACTAAGATTCAAGGCCTACAAATGTGAAAAAGCAGGGGTTGCTTACTTGAGAGAAACTCAGTTCTTTTCCTTTAAACCAAACAACGAGAAGACTGCTCATACTAACGTTCAGAGACTCCCCTCCAAAGCCAGCAACTAGTCTTCCAATGAAGATAAAAAACACGCTTTCAACTACAGTCCCTAGATAGGCAATAAAGTTGCCCAAAAAGACCAATCCACAAAATACAATAATTAGTGTATTGTACCCTTGAAGTTAGCATAGTAGATAGAGGCATATACCCATTTGGTCAATGAGAACTCCAGTGATAATTGGCATAAGGATATTTGGGAGGGAGTAGGTTGAATAAAGCATATTAAAGAAGGTTTCTGATAGCCCAGGATGAGATTTTTCAACAATTTCTGTCAATTGTGGCTTAATCATAGCTGGAATATCAAAACAGTAATAAGTAGAGAACTAGGAATGTCAAGAAGATTGAGTGTACATACCGAGCCTATACAAGAGAGTAAAAGAATGAAGAATCTATGACGTGGCAGGTAAGAAACTATGATTTTCTGCATATTTGTTTTTTATGTTTATTTATGATTTAAACTCGAAATAGAGAAAATAAAAATAGAAAATAGGAAGACGGAAAAAACTTTGAGTGTTATTTTTTCGTGAATTAAAACTTCAGGGATGGGTTTCAGGGAGTTAGAGGCTGTGCGCATAGACAAAGTCATAAGCCTGTCATAAGCCTGAAATACTCAAAACTGGATATTATATATCTTGTTACAGAGAAGGATTGAAAGTATAAAGTTACTATTTAACAATAACAGGGTCTGTCTTCAGCTGTGAAAAATTGTATAGAGAGAGAAGGAAGACCTATTCCAATAATCAAACTGGAAATACGGGCTTACCTGATAAAAACCCAGTCTCCTGAATTAGAAAATATTGCAGTAACATGTACTGGATGTATTGTTATCAGTATTATACTCTTTCCAATTCTCCACAGTAATGACATCCTCAATTTTGTCCTTAAATGCAATTTTATGCCTCTTTCCTCCCTTTGTAATATTCACACCGTTCGTATCTGTCCTCTGCGGACCATCATCAGCATTGCCCTTGCCCTTTCTTAAGATAGAAGGGCCGGGCTTTTTCTTAAGAGCCGATATCGGTCCTTGATTCCCTTTTTTCCCATCTGGACTGGCCCCATTTCTATTCGAACCTTTACGATCGTTTGTCAGTTCGAGTCCAATTTGGTGCTCACCTGCTGGACTTATGGTGCCATTTTGAATCTTACCACTTGTTTTAGGCGAAGTTAGAGTCTCGACTTGCATTGCACTACTTTTCTTGCCTAAGCAGTAGATTAGGGAAATAGGAAAGTACGACTATACCCTTTGAGTCAGAGGAATTTTTATTCTGAGAGTCCCTGGATGGAGCAACAGACATTCCTGACATCGTTCGATTGTTAGTTTAGAAAGGTAATAAATTAAAAAGTGTTAAGAATTTTGATTTTGATTAGACATAATGTAAACCCTGAAATAGTTCAGGTTGTATCATTGGCTCCATCTCCCCTGATGCTTACATTGCAAGCAAAACCTTTACTCTCACTTTAAGCTTTGGCACTATTCTGAAAGAATCAATCACAACATCCAGACTCTAGCTTGAGTCATCTAAATCAACAGTTATAAAATACCCTGATTAATAATATTTATGACCTTCTTTGCTAAGTATTTGATGATATAGGTTAATTTCATTGAACAATACGAACTAACAGACAAACCTTACAACCTCTGATGCTAAACCTTTTGTAACCGAATTGAATGTAAGAAAAATTCCTTACTAGACGGTCTGGAGAACTTCATAAGATCTTAAAATGTATCTTTTACTGTAGATAGATTAAATTAAAGTACATTAGTTTAAGATTCTATCTTTAGATGGCATAGGTAGTGTCAACTCTGACAGGAGATAGTTATTGAATTAAAAAAATGTTTAAGCTATGTAGACGGGCATACCATTCCTATTCTAGTATAATTGGTATTGAAAAGGTCTCTATCCGAAAAGCAGTACTATATTAGACACTCCGATACTATCTCTCTATCAATATAAGTCGAATATAGATGGCCTAGAATAATATCATTTTTTTTTTTTATTGCTGAAGGAGAAGATAATTGCCTAATCATATCCCAAATATTCTGGTACTACTTGGTTGATGAATTGATACCTGCGAGATAGGTTATAGATGACTGATATGAGGAGATTGGGACTTTGGATAAAATAGCTTTAATTTCTAGCCTTTATGAATTAAAAGAAGGTATTGGCCATATATTTTCTCTTTATCTATCGACTATACACATAACTGAAGCTTACTATCTATTGATCTGATGTGATATATTTCATAGATCAAAGTGGTTTATTTTAATTCCCACTAGGACTAGACTAGCAATAGCCATCCATTTCTCATTCGATAAAGCCTGTAGTGAGTTACTTTCCTTTATTTGAACTGAGGCTGCCATAAGCAGTCATCCCGAACGGCCTCAAAAATAATCCTAGAGCCAATATTAGGAGAACATTGACCTTCTGAAAGAGAACAAACCTTTTGTATGGGTGCATGGTCTTTTAGGGATATGGCAGGGTTAGAAGAATTATTACTGGAGACGTTGTATTCTTGGGAAAAGGCTCATTCAATAAAATAAATTTATTTGAAAAGTAAGAGACAATATGGAGCTTGACCGCTCAATTTCCATCTGGATAATTAGTGTTTCGACGGCGCTTTCCTTTCTAGGAACGGTCTTTGTTCTCGTCTCTTACTGCTGTGTTGATGCTTTAAAGAGAATTCCTGCATTTAAGATCATAGTTCACCTGGCTCTGGCCGATTTTTACTATGTGTTCATGGGGCTGGTCAATGTGATCTTCTTTCAAAATAGCAGTGGCGAAATCGATGCTGACACATGCACAGTTCTGGGATTCATAGGAGAGCACGCTGCTCTAGCTGCTGCTAACTGGGCTTTCACATTTTCCTATACTATGTATGGATTTTATGTGCATAAGTTTAAAAGCCAGCGGGATGTGCGCAGAAAGTTCCTCAAATATTCTGTTATCAGCTGGTTTAGCCCTCTCATCCCTTCAATTTTGGGACTTTATTTTGATGGATATGGTCCTTCAGCATTGTACTGTTGGATCAAAAGTCAGGAGCTGGTGCTCATCATTGCCCTTCTTTACGCTCCCATGGGAATATTAGTCATCCTTCTCATATATTTCTACGCCAGAATTGTTTTCAGTCTCAGACATCAGTCCAGCGACAGTGAGACAAGAGCCATGCTTTTCGAGCTCCTGTTCTATCCCATAGGAGTTATTTTGAACTATTTAATCTCTGCTTTTGATCGATTCTTGAATATTGGTCTAGGGTGGAATTGGGTCTGGTTCGCTTATTTCCATCTCTTTGTGAAACAAGCTCAAGGATTTGTTAATGCCTTGGTCTATGGAGGAAGCTCCAAGGTCAGAAAGGCTATTAAAGCTTCAATAAAGAATAGGAAGAGAATTCCTGAAGAAGATGCCTTCTATTTCAAGCCTCATGTACCGGGGGATCTAAGCTCCTCATTGATTTATAGCAGCAACAATACTTCAGCTTATTCACTTAAATCACTTCAACTCAGCTAGTCTGTATAGAATGAATACTATCAGCTTCTAATATTAGTACTTTTCTTAGTGTGAAGTACAGATCTTCTAAGTTCATATATTTTTTATAAGAAATGCATGAACTTCATTTACTTCTTACTAATATATTTCTAGTAAAAAATTTCATATATAACCCCTCGGAACAGAAATTCCTTGTTAGCATCTTGTTTCTCAAATTAATATTAGTGCTACAACAAAATAAAAAAATAATTACACGACAAATCACCTTTACCCCTCAGAATGACTGAATCTATTACGACGCAGCTACCGTTCCTCTTCGGAAAGAAGGTCCAAAACGAAGAAGACATGGAAATTAGTCCCATAAAGAACGGGCCATCAGGAAGCAGCTACGCACCAATTGTCTCTGATAAATTTGATATTTCGTTCGACCAAGCAAAAAAGAAAGTCAGTCGCTTCTGCATATTAGCCATTTTAGTCAACGCCATTCTCTTCATCTATATTGGCCCCACTCCTTGGGCCCATCACATTCCTTTTGAGAATGCAGATCTTGGAATAGTATTTATTTGTTGGGATGCCTTAATTGCTATCGCTTCGACCTTTATTTTAACTATGGGGTTGTCCAAGAAGACGTTGTCAAAAACAGCTGAACTCAAGGGCTATAAATTGAAAATATTGATCCTGACTATTCTCCAGGCGCTTACATCTCTCTTCATACTCATCTTTGTCAAATTTTCTGTTATATCCTTTGTGAGCATTATCCTCAGAATATTCGCAATTGCCCTGAATTTTCTTGTTTGGCGTTCAGCTAGGAATTTATTGGCATTTTATGAGCAGAACAGGCCAACATTTGGCATTTAAAATCCTTAATATTAGTATGCAATCTCCTTGTTTATAGATTTATACCCGTAAAAGTTTTCTGGTGTATCCTAGTGACTCTAACTAATTTGGTTAGCCACGCAATATAATTCCTTCTCTGACAAAAGACAGATCTTAGAATCCGAGTCTTCCTTTCTAAGTGTGGGGAGTTTCTAAGCAAGAGACAGAAAAAAGTAGCATACATGCTTCTACAGTCAAAGAATAACCTATTTATGAGCTGTGATGTTTGAATAACAATAAATAGATAATTTTATTTATGAAAACTTTAGCAATCTTCCTCTGTATCATCCTAGCCCTAGCCTCTGCTCAGCAAAAACCTGACTTGGTTATCGAGATGTGCAGACACGGAGCCAGAAACGCCCTTAGTAACCAGTATGACAACTACTTTGATCCCACCTACTACGGTGATTTGACTCCTGCTGGTATGAGGCAGCACTATCTTTTAGGCTCCTCCCTAGTCAAGGAATATCCCAACATTCTTGGAGTTCCCTACAACAAGTCATTTGTCTATGCTGTTTCTGATGACGACTGTGATAGATGTGTCCAAAGTGCTCTATCACAATTTTACGCTATCTATCTTGGCCAAGGGCCTGGTCTTGGTAAAGATTATCCTACTTACAGAGCTGTGCCTCTTTATAATTCCACCTGGATTAATAAGACTATAGCCACTATGGACAATTCTCAGGCACTTCAATATGGCCATACAGCTATTAACATCCCAGTTGTTGATGGCTCCAATACCCTCATTTTCAACTCAGATGATTCAGCTTTTTGCCCTAATAATGCTCTCTGGAGGTCCCAAAATTTGAATGACGCTAAGAGCTTGGCCGCTTGGACTTTATTTGGTCCAACAATTAACAACCTGAATAAGTATGGAAATATCTCCACTCCCTTAGATTTGATGCTCTTCGGTGATACTTATTTCTGCGACCTCTATCTTAACAAGAGTCTTCCTGGTGGCATGCCTTACAATGCTGATCTTCAGTTAAATCTTACCTATGCCTTCTCCTATTTTATGGCACATTACTGGGAAGGCCAGAAAATCCAAAGAGAGACTACTGGTTGGGGAATGATCCAGGGAATTATTAACTACACCAATAACTTTGCTAAGGGCCACACCAAAACCAATTTTGTCCTTTACAGTGGGCATGATGACAACTTGCACGCTGTTCTATCTGCTCTGGGTATAGTTACTGACGATTGTATCTTGGCTAACTTCCAGTCTTGGTGGAGTTTGAAGAAAATCCTCTACCCCAACTGCCATTTCCCCTATTTTGCCTCCACCATTAAGGTCGAACTATACAACACTTCCAGCCCTTATGTCAAGTTCTATTATGAGAATGAATTGATTCCTCTTTGTAACAACCAACCCCAATGCTCATTGGCTGATTTCACCAAGCTTTTACAAAATGCTATTGGAAATAGAAACTACGCTCAATGGGCTCAAGCTTGTGGAGCCACTACATCTGAAAAAGCTGAAAATGTGAATATCGAAGCTGGATATCAGGTTCAGGGAAATAGCAACTGGACTGTTGAGAAGACTGCTATTTTAATAATGGCAATTTTCTGTGTCCTTCTTGTCGGAAAATTGGCTGTTGACAACAAGAAACACAGAGAAGAAATCCATAGAATTAGCCAGGAAAAGCTTCTTTAAGGATATTTTTAATATTAAATCATTAAAACATATGAATAGTTATGCCTTTACATAGTTACACGCCCCAAGTTATGGTACAATTAAGAATTTATTGAATAATATTAATTCTGTCAGGGTCATACCTACACTTCATCTGCATTCTGATGAACCATCTATAGAATCTATCAGGGCATTTATTCTCCAAGAAAGTCCTGAAGGACCTGGAATTGTCCTTAGCCTTTATAGTTGCATACATCTAGAAATTAATTCTAAATTCTTCTCATATAACCTCAAAATCAGCCTCATCAGGCTCCTGACCTCCATGGAAATCCTTTCCTTGGATTCTCTTCTCCCACTCCTCGAACTTCTTGATAACAGTTTCTCTGGCGTTTTTGTATGCCTCCCTGTTCTTTCTGATCAGGCCCCAGTTCTTCCAGATCATTACGAGAATTCTTTGAATATTCAATCTACAAATAAGCTATAACTCAACATAATTCTTACCTGATAGCTCTGAGCAACAAGTAATTTCTTCTATCCAGCCTGTATGTTTTAGGAGAACTCTTAAACATATTCTCAAAGGTCAAGACAGGTCCCCAGAATAGAGTATCCAAGGCAGGTCTGACCTCATCATTTATGAATTGAATAGTCTGTTCAGCTGTGGCAGAGCATGAGATGTGCTTGGGATTGAAGATGAAATTATTGTCTATAAGGTAGTTGATGATCTCTTTGCGTCCTTTGAGGTATTTAGTTGGCTCCAAGGCAATATTGACTCTCATTAGAGGGTACTTTTAATCATGTAAATTCGGAGAATATATTATACCTTGAAGTCCTTGATGATTTCCTTGTGGGAATCCTCGAAATTTTCCAAGAAGAGGATGTTATCGTTCTAATCGTATTAGGATTTCAACAAAATACTCAACCTTTCTGTATGAGATTCCATAATAAGATAATAAAGCATCTACAAGCTGAGATTCATGGGTAAAATGCTCATAATATAACTCAAATTCGATGACTATGTCTCCATAAGATTCATAGAATTGAGGAAGTGAGGCCTTCTTTTTCTCAGCAAGTTCTATTTCAGCCCTTTGCAATCTTCTTCTCTCGATCATTGCCTCGGGACCCTTTCCAAGATAGACTATTCTTATTACATTGTAGGATAGGCTAGATTACTTGAAGCAAAGTTTTTTTTGGGACCTTCTTCTTCGGTCTTTTGCAGGGCATGTTCTGTGTATCTTTTTAATACTTCGTGTTCCTTGTTGCTGAAGGATTGGAGGGTGAGGTTGTCTATTAACAAAATGAATGGTGGAAATGAGCATTAGTACGGAGACGAACGACCTGAGAATTGAAGGGATTGAGAGCCTTGGCTTTTTGGAAATATCTGAGCAGCATTTATCTTTGCTTTTATTGAATCTTTAAATTCTGTTATGTATTGAGATAACAAATAAATACAATAAAAATATTCAAAGATGGGAGATATTGACGACTACGATAAAGACATTAATGACGCCCTTGACGCACTAGAGAATAACATCGAGAACATCACCAAGAAGGAGTTCTCACAAAGAGGCAAAATTATCTCTAAATGTGCTGGGCAATGCTCTGATATCGCGACTAGAATTGAATCATATGAGCTGGAAATCCTCTACCAGGATAGAGTCAAAGCCATCCCCTACAAAGAATCCCTCAGAAAGATTCAAGCACGTTTTGCCAAGTTGCAAAAAGAACTAGAGAACAAGAAAAATGACAGCGCATCCCAAAATACGCTTATGTCCAATGAGGCCTTTAAGAACCCAAATGAAATGAGCAGTACGCATCTCCCCTAAGTCTATATAATTCTCTAGGTGTTGAGCTTATTGCCCTTGGAAATGCCACACAACAGAAAGGTTTGCCTTCGATAATTATCTTATTAATCATTTTTAGGTACTGAGTCATTGGAAAGAACTTTGAATATGGTCAACCAGTCCAACTCATTGGCTGACGATATAAACACCGAGCTTCTTAGACAGATTGAGCAGCTAGGAAAGGCTCAGAATAACTTGAAGGATACTAAGAGTGACCTTGCGAGAGCAAATGAGTATATTAAATACTTCGCCAAGCAGCTGATCACTGACAAGTTTATCACTTGCATGATATTCTTGTGTGTTATCGCTCTTGTTGGGATTATTGTTGTTAAATACACAGGCATTACTGTAGGCGGGGATGATCCGACCCCTAAGGATGTACCCCAGGATATTATCCTTAAAACGATAGTATACAAAGAGTAATAAAAGAGATTGGTGTAATTCATTGAATAATTGAATCGTAAATGACTTTATTTCCTTACTATTCTATAATACGAATCATTTATAGAGGAATTCATTTCGTGTAACAAAGTATGCTCAACACTCCACTTTGTGCACACTTCTCTTCTCATTGATAATTTATTGTATTAGACATAACACCTTTAGAAATCAGAGTCTGATTTTTCAATATACTCTAGCGGAGCTCTTAGAAGCCAGTGATGCTGATCAAGATTAGATAACCTAGAATTTCTTTAATTACTAACTTTCTGGAAATCCCATTCTATCTTAAAATTATTATGTCCAACATATCCTCAAAAGAAATATGGATTGAACATGTCAAAAATGCTAAATTAGATTTTCCAGTTCACTGAATCCCATCCATTCTGCTGATGGTGAGGTAATCAATTTTATGGGATAAACAATAGCAACTCTGACAAGGATGATCAATATATAGTAAAATTAATTAACATATAGAAATTTTTCTATTATCTGCATAAGAAGTTTTGTTTAAATCCCCGTCCTGAGCTAGATTTAATAATCAAATCATAATAAAACAAACTGAAATCGCATATGACCGACCAAACTGGCAATCAGGGATATATTTATCCACAATTCATTCCTATGAATGAAATTCCCGCTTCATCCTCTGCTGAAAGGCAAGATAATCAAGCTTTTGGCTCGATGCCAATTGGACAGGCTTTGGTGCCAATTCAAACCACCAATGGAATCGTTTACGTCCCAGTGTATAACCAGGGTGCTTCAAATCAGATTCCTTACAACATAGCCTATGCACCTGCTGGCTTTAATCAAGTTCCTGTCCCTCAGAGCCAAAGTGGAAATGGTTTTCGTGCTGGAATTGGAAAAATCTGCGATCCAAAAAAACTCGAAGATGTTAAAAAATTCTTTGTTTCTATGGACGAGGTCAAAAGATATGAGTTCATTCTAAAAACAGTTTCCATAGTTACTGTCATCATCGGAGTTTTAAGCATATTCAGGTTCTCTGGTATCTCTGTTTTCATCAATCTCATCAATTTCCTTGTTGCCATAAAAGGAATTTCAGCAATCAAAAAACAAAACCTCAAGGATTTCAAGAGATATCTCATCTTTGAATTCGCAGTCTTTATCACCAATCTCAATTCTATCTCCAGATTCCATAGGATGTCTGGCATCATTTTCTGTGTGCTACTCTCTCTTGTGAGTGGATATTTTGTAAAGAAGGGATATTGGCTCAAGAAGAACGTCTTCAAAACTGTTTGGAAAGTTAAGGATCTTGGTCAGTCTGATCCTGAAACTCCTTTGACTAAATGTTGAGCCACATGATACGTATACTTATTCTCATTCCTATTGGAATGAGAGACTTTTATTAGAAAATAATGAATTAAAACCTTACAAATGTTAAGTAACTCGATAAGAGTTTGTAAGACTTTATAGATGACGTGTATAACACCTCTTTTACAAAGTCTTGCATTGCTTAATATTTCAGTACATTTTAACTTCTCTAAGTTTGCACAAAATATCTTTCAATTTCAAAAGTAGCGGTATCAAAGAAGGTTAACCCTAAGACATTCTTTCCTTGATGTATTCTCTTTACGGTTGAGGAAAGTAGTCTATTACTTATCTGATATGCACCATAATTGTTAATGCTTGTTTTATCATCAATGTATCTTTCGAATTCATATTTATTCTTAGAGTTGAGAACTGCTGATTGTGTTTCTGTCTCAGTAATAAGTTTCTTTTAGTTGTAGAATCAATAATTAAAAGATCTTTAGTTCCTAAGAGACACAATTAAAGTCCTCATACTGAATAAACAAATGCTGAGTTATTCTAGATAGTTTCAATGATTTAAATTTGAAATAGGATCAAGTGTCAGAGATAGGTTTTCCTCCTTTCCTATTGAGATTACTAGAAATCTTTGGTTTTGAAGAATTTATTAGGGTGTAACTTGTGGTTGAGAAGATTTTTACATGGAAACTTTAACGTAATTATGAGCCTAGTTCTCTATCAGAGACATTGCCCCTTTGATTGGATTTCTAGAGCACATCGGACAGGAAAAATCTCAGACATATAGTAAAATTAAATTTCATATAGAAAATTTGCTATTAACTGAATATGTTGCTACTTATATAACTCTGTCTTAGACTAAGTTCATAATTACTCAAAAAAAAAAGCAATTGTTGTCAAGACATGACTGACCAGACTGATAATCAAGGATATATGAATCCACAATT
>Ga0065720_1019852_pt1 | contig 19401 bp, 10 predicted proteins | sample Thericmetagenome_FD_59107 | JGI IMG/M metagenome (GOLD analysis project Ga0065720, IMG submission 59107) | Thermophilic microbial communities from the Joint Bioenergy Institute, California, USA of rice/straw/compost enrichment - eDNA_2 v2... | ecosystem: Engineered > Solid waste > Grass >...
CTTCATCCTCTTCATCTTCCTCTTTTATGTCCAGATCATGATCTATCATCGAAGTAAGCATGACCGGGTCCACCACAGACGACATTCTCATCAGGGAAGGTGTTGACATAGGTCGATCATCTTCTAATTGCTGGATTGTTCCTATAGAAGGCATCTTGGCTAGAAGGTCGCCAAGTCCTTTTTCGTCAGCGAGGGTGGTCTCGTGTTCGTAGCCTTTATGGTCTAAGATCTCTTGAATACTGGGATTGTGGGTTAGTTTTTCTGGAGGAGGAGGAATATCAACATCATTATCACAAAGTATTGAGCTGAGTGCGGATGGGATGCTTGTGGGTTCGGCATGCTGAAAGCTGTTGTAGACAGGAGTGGGTGCGTGGAGCTTAAATGGCGGAGGTTTGTTAGGGTAATTGCGTTTTGAAAGTGTATTTTCCATTGTGATAAATTTTATTTTGCACTTGCTTAGGATATTGATTTAAGAATACAACCCTATTGTGCAAAAAATAAGGCTAATTTAATTATTTAAACCCTGTTCTGAGTGGAAATACAGAGAGATATTTCCAAAAATCACTCTAATTCTTCCTAATAGCATAGATATTGATATCTCTTGAAAATGCACATGAAACAAAGACATATCAGAAGAATAAACAACCACTAAAGTACACAGAACTTAACGAAAAAAAATAAATCCAGGCTAATTTGCGTCTCCTTCCAACCTAAGATCTTCATAGAAGGCGATTTGGTACTCCTCAAAGTAGTCCTTCTTGAAAATTCTTGCTTTCTCAGAGGACATCAGGAAATATCTAAGGACTTTATTCCTCTCCAAAATCTCCCTACACTCCAAAAAGCCCTCAAGAGACCCCTTCCACTTCTGCACATTCAAAATGAACTCAATTAAGCTCTTCTTCGAATACAACAACTTCGCCATTCTCAGAATCGTATTCCAATCAAAGTTTGGACACCCTGAGACCAGCACCGCCCTCTGCAAGAACCTAAAACAATTAGGCTTGCAGAAAAGGCCCAAAAAGTCATTATCTATATACGACCCAGTATCATAATAATTAAGTTCCTGCAGCTTGGTCTGTGCTATCATGGCAAAGGTCTTCCTTGCGTATTCCATTTCCTCTTTTCCACTCTTAGAGCTCCTCTGACTATGCAGAGAAAAGCTTTTCAGGCTGTGAAGGATTGGGATCTCGTCTATAGGCTTGAAAGTCACTGAAGGCATGGATAAATAGAACACTTGCAGGCTTTCTGCCTTCTTAAGGATCCCCAGAAGGTATGTTACTGGGAATTCGTATAAACCAATATTTAACAGCTCTCCTACGGCATACTCTATTGTAAGATGGAGGGTGTCAAGCTTAGATAATTTACTCACAATGCAGAACATTAGTAGAGTAATGACTGGGAGGCTCTCTATGCCCTCGTCTTGGACAATAGTGAAGGAGAAGTCCTTTACACTATGCAGGTTTCCAAATTGTGTTATAAGTCTTTTGAAAGGACTCATGCACTCCTCCTCTTCTATCCTAAGCACCTTATTAAAGTCTCTGAGGGTTGCCATATTCTCTGCTACTTGGTCCTTTGTCTGAGGGATGGCTATACTACTAAGTTCAAAATTTAGAGACTCAATTTGTTTTGGAAATCTGATGTTGTTTAAAGTATCATAAGAATCTGTTTTGGACAAAAATGCCATCCTCAGAGTAAGACTTAGGGCCTTAAGACCTGTTAGGTATTGGAGATAGCATAACAGAGGCAGGCTTTCTGCATCATGGGAAAGCTTGAGAACGAGTTTTGCTGTATGGAGATGTAGCATTAGGCCTTTATTTTTAATATTCTCATATAGACAGGTGCTTTTGATCTTTAGGGTAATATTCTCAGACATTGGGGAAATCTTGTTGAATGGGAAGCTGTTGTAAGATAGGGAGAAATTAGTCTCGGGTTTCTCATTCAATTTTAAGTCCTGAATAATTTTCAAATATTCAAGATCAGCACTTGGGAGCTCTAGCTGGCAGAATACCAGATTCTTAGCTCTATTTAGGATCTTTTTGAGCTTTTTTGGGCTGAATTCCAGGGAAAGTTTAAATAATGGAATTTCAAGGTCTAATTTTCTTAGAGAATGAGTACTCAGCTTTATTATTTCTTGGACACAGGACAATGCTGGTCCTGAGATTTCAGTGGCATTTCTGGTGAATTTTTTTATGAGAAAAAGGTCTGTTTTAGGTTCTCTTATCAAAGAAAGCTGTAATTTGCATAATGATCTTGCAAAATTCTTCAAAATATGAATAACACACACGCACAATCTATCATCAAGCTTCAGAGAAATTTTCCTGTAATACTTAAAGTTGGCAAGATATTTTCTTGGAGAAAAAGGTCTTCTTTTACGCAGCGACTCTAAATAATCGAGTCTCAGGTGAGAAAGAAGCTTATATTGCCTAAGTTTCATGAGAAGAGGATTGCTGCTCCTAGATACTCTTTGTAAGATGATCGGTTGGAAACCAGCTATCTTGTATTCCATTTCTGTTCTTCAGTACTTTTCAAATAAAATTATTTCAAAATTAGCTAGGTTAGAGGACTTCTTATCTTAAATCAAAATTTCCTTTCATTTCCTGATAGAGAATATAGAAAACTAAAGGAGACCTTTCGTTGAATTAGATGTTTAAATTTTGAAGAGAGAACGCACAAGCTATTATTATAAGCATTTATTTATCGATAACCCTACTAATTATTCAATTTAATAAAACTCTAGTAAATCTTGCACCAAAGTCAGGTGTTTTCTTCAGCTTGTTCAGGGAGTTAATCTAAAATCAGTAATTTTGATAGGACTCTGCTGGTGGCCTTTTCACTTTGATTTGAGTTTTATATATTTCTCCTAGATATCATTTGATCAATCCTGTCAGATTTGTTTATTAGATAGAGAGCAAAGAGTGTGGTTCTTTTGAAAGAAAACCAAAAGAAGGCTTTGTAGTTATCGAGGGCATGAATATCCATCCACTTTGCAGTAAAGTTCAAATTGAGATGTGAACTTTTATTATGGTAAAGTATTGTTAATTATTCTCTTTCCTTTCTCTGGGGTCTTCACATAACTTTTCTTTGGTTAATTTTATTTGATTCCTTTAGTCAATATCCTGTTTGAGGAATTCTGAGACACTTTGGACAGTGATGTTGGAATATCAAAAATTTTTAGGTCATTGCCAGAACACCTCCTAATTTTCGATTGACCTAAAAGGGAATTCTAACTTTATCTGGTTGACAATATGTTAGTAGCTCAGGTTCTTGGAGTCCTTCAAAGGTTTAGTTTGATAAAGCTGAGATATAGCTCTTGACTTTTCTGACAATCATTTTTCAATAAATATCGATGTTTATTTTTGATGAAAGTATCAAAGACCCTGCAATCTCTCATCATTCTGACCCTCTGAGAAGTCTATTGTTTTGGTTTCCGAGGGGATTGCCTTGTTGGATGCTTGTTGGAGCATAATTGGTAGAATTGTCTGTCTTTCTTAATTTCCGTTTTTTTGTTTTTCGCACTATGAATCTAATTCAAATAAAATTAAATCCATATTATATAAACAGATCAAAGTACCCTATTTCTCTCTATGTTAGACCAGAGTGCAGCATCCTTCATGATTTGGAATTTAGAGCAAAACCTTGCCATATAGATGGAGAATTCTTTGAAAAAATATTTATACTAAAATGGCCTGCAGGAATCTCCACCCTATTCCGCATAGAAATATATGTATATCCATTTTCTTTTATGATTTACTGTAGAGCTGTTATAATGGCTTTGGTCTCTAGAATCACTGTATTATTTATCGAGGGCTTAATTTATAAATCGGGAAATTTTCTGCTCACAAAATTCTGTCGATAAGTATTTCATTTGTACGTAGATCAGATAGACTTACTAGTATCGGAAACAAAGTCAGATAGTAGTGAGAGGCTATAAAGTCCTCTACTAAAAAAGGATGAAACCAAGTTACTATTACAAATATGCAGTGATTGTTAAATATAGACTCGTTAAGGTCTAGTGTATATAGTACAATTATCATTAAATGATAAAGTCCTGTTGTTAAGGAGTCCTTTCAGACTAATCAAAGGTTCTGATAGTAGTATGGGGAGTTTTGAAAGTTTATTGAAAAGATGAAATTTTTGTTGATACCTAGGTCTCTGACCTTGGTATTGAAACCAGCAGATTGAAATCAATGTGTCTGGGATCACAGAGTCAGTGACTCTACAAGAGAGCCTTCACATTGGCCTTTGTGCTGTATTGTCTCAGCTTAATAAAAAATTATAAATCGATTCAAATTTAAGACATTCAGCACTAATAAAAAATTATTTGAATCATTCTTCGAGTTACTATATTTATTTACCCGCATTAAAACCTTCTGTCTTCAAAATCGAATTTTAATAAGGCGGCAATTTATTATAATCATTTTTCATATTTTACAAATACAAGTCTTGTTCTAAAGCTTCTGGGCATTAGGCCAGCCATATTTCCTTCAGCCCTGAAGACATGAAACCTCACAGAAGCAACATCTAACTTCTATGTCCCTGATTAATATTGAAAAACTACTTTTCTTTAAAATCCACTTTCTGAGGGCTGGTACAAAAAAGGATAGCCTAGCCAGCTCCTTTTCGTATTCCGGCATGTACAAAGGTGGGAAATTGCCTAGGAAATAGCGGGTAATATTATTCAGGAAGCATATGAAGGGAAAGAAATTAGTAAGGGAAATTACTTTGATCATTTAATACTATAAAAATTAGTTTGAGTTAATATTTTGCTGGATTATCATTTTACTACCTTATAGACTAAGATTTAGACCCTAAATAGATTCTCAGAGACGATTCCTCTGGTCTTCTTTGGATTTAGGACTATTTATTGTCTAACATCCAACAATAAGCCATCTCTCAATACAACCTCTTTGAAGATTTATTGAAGAACTGCGTACTTATCTCTTCAATATAATTTTCTAACAGAAAGATCTTAATCCTGTTATTGGAGCTCCTCTGTTCAATGAGGACTTAGGAATAAGTCTTATATTGATAACTCGAATTTTACTTTTAGCTATTTTACTAGAATTCTTAAGGATGAACGAAATATAATATTCTCTAATTTAAAGCTAATATTTAGTCTGATGATTGACTGTCTCTAAATGGATACCTTAAACTGATCAAATGCGCAGTTGGAATCAGGGAACTCTTTAGGTTCGTATTATTGTATAGCAGTCAGTGCTAAATCTCAACCTCAATAAGACTTTGCAAGCTTCTTGATTCTTAGACTTTCTTGAGATCTCCACTTATTGTCTTAACTCTTTCGTGTTTCTGCCTAGTCTCACGAATAAAAAACCTCGTCTATTTGGTTTTAAGCTGAAAAGTCATATGTATCAAGATTTTAGAGAACAGGTCGAGAATTACTTAAATAATGAATACCTAGTAAGAAGTTAAAAATCATTGCTTGGGGTGAGTAGAAAAATTGGGATAAGTGGCTATGGCATCTTACTGTGAATTCAGATAACACTCGAGACATGTAGGAGAAATTCTAACACGTTTTTGGCTTTGATTATTTGGAAGATCATGCCGTTAATTTTGTGAATACAATCAAGAGGCTGAGCTAAGCTAAAACTCAAACATGCACTTCGAGGTTGAATCTGGTAGTAAAAATCTTTTTGAACACTCTCAATACACTGAGTTTTCAAGGAAATAATCAAAACTAAGATTTATCTCTGTTTTCAGGGGTGGACAAGCTTAATTCTGAGTTGAGTCTGATGGTGAAATCAGAAGGAACTAAATTTTAGAATAGCTTCAGGTTCTAAATACACAATAAAAATTAATTCACTAGAACAAAGTACAAAATCCGATTTTTCTATGAAACAAGAGCAGAATAGAACAATTCTGAGGCCTTGCATAGTCTGTGGTGACTCCAATCCCTTCCTGCTTAATCTCAGAGCTTATAAATATCTCTACTCCATAAGGCCAGGTAAACATACGGAATTAATCTCGCAATTCTCCCGGAGATTTAGCCAGATCAAGTCTCTGCACAGTCTCGAAGGAGATCTTGTCCTAAGACCCTTTGCTGATTTTCCAAAATGGTTTAACTTCTGTCTCAAAAATATCAAGGTTCTTAGCATCGACAATGAAAAGTACTACAAGTCTAGATTTTTCCTCTCAAAGATGCGCAAAGCTCGCGTCGAAAGATTCACAATCAACTACAATAAACAAACTCGCAAGCTGCTCAAAGGCTTAATCGGAGAAGTCCAGGATCTCGCCCTGAGTATAAAGGAAACTGTACTAGCGAATCGAGGAGAGCATATCCTTGGTCTTGCTAAGCTCTTCAACCGATCTTACTCCCTCAAGAATTGTAATCTCTATACAGAGGGCTTCCAGGCCCTCTCCTTGGAATACCTCAGAATGGCAATAGAAAGGACTAAGACTTCTGTTCATTTCCAGGTCTTTTTTGACCTGAATAAAATGAAGTATGAAAGGCTTTCTATTTTGTCCTCCTTGAAAGAGAAGGTCAGCATGGGATGTAATATGGACTTCGTTTGCTTCAAAATTTCCTTGAGAAGTCTCTATCCCCAGCTGAAGAAACTAGAAGCCTCGTTTACTCTATCACAGGATCAGCATCAACTTCCCAAACTCGGAATCTTTGCTCAGCTCCCTGTGCTAGAAGACCTATTGATCGGCATCGACTTTGGCTGGTCCAGTGCCAAATTCAGAGACGTACTGAATTATTTTCGATTTCCAAGTTCTTTGAGATCTTTAAGCCTCATTTTCCTTTCATGCAGGGACAATAAGGAACCCTTGGATGATACTCTAGAAGAACCTGGGATCTCCTATGAACAGGTGAAAGAGGCTGTGGAGGTCGTTGAGAATACCAGAAAGCTCAAGTGTTTTATGAGAGAAATTCGAGCCTTAAACCAGCTTAAAAAACTTGACTTTCACCTGAGATATGCCAGCATAGAGATCCCCCTCTACTATTACGTAACTTATGCCGTAGGAAAAAGTCTGACCCAGGCCATAGAGGAAATAAATGTTTCATTTGACTTTGATGACACTACTGAAGAAAAGGAGTATGTTTTCAATTTTGATATAACGTATTTCTTGCTTCTGCTCCCTCCTGTTCAGTCTCTGAAGAAGCTCAGTGTCAAGGCAAAGGAGATAACTTTTAGAAACTGGAAGGAGCTTGGAAAGACTCCATGCACAGAGAAATTGATCCTCCATGTGCTTCATCCACACGAGCACAGTCTCAATCCCAAACAGGCTTCAGGGTTCTTTAGAATGATTGGAAGTACAGCGGTTGAATCTCTAAGGTTCCCGTGTATAACTGAAGAAATGATTGTTAGTTTTATGAAAGAAGGGACTTTTCAGAAATTGAGAGTCCTTGAACTGTCCAATGTGGATGACCCGAAGATAGATAAGGACCTCTACTGTAGATTTTTCGCTTCGTTGAAGAGTAAACCTCACCTTAGAGAGATCAAGCTGGATCACGATATTGATTTTTCTGAGGAGGAGCTTGAAGAAATGGCAGATATATTGAACGGAAATAGCAAATTGCAGATTGTTCTTTTCGGGAGGGAAATGTACGGTATATCAAAGGATGGTTTTAATGACGAGGCTGCTGTCTTTCTCCCAATTGAATAGTCAATGGATTTATGAAAGTATGTAATTTATGTTTCAATCTTTCTACTCCTGTCTTATCTCTCTGTTCTCATTTTATTTCAACCTATTCACCTATTCTAACCTGACCTTCTTAACTGGAACAATTTTTTACTTAATTCACAATATCTTATAGACAAAGAAATAAATAACCAAAGGTATGGTTATATACAAGAAATGTATTCAAGAAGATACAAAGAAGTAAAGCTCTATATAGTCATTTATTCCATCAGACTGAGGAGGTCACCTCTTCTTGAGAATCCAAAATCAGGGAATTCCAAACTTGGAAGGAAACTTCTTCCAAATCCTCTGAAGAAAGGACCTTCATCTTCAATCATGTGGCTCATATCATCCATCACCCTATTGAAGAAGTCTTCCCCAGCTTCAAGCATATTGTTTGAAGGAGAAATTTCCACTTCAACTAAGGCTTTTCCAACCACATTTCCTTGTCTATCCTTTAATTCAATCCATTCCTCAGTCTTTCCCTCACTTGGTCTTAGGTAGTCATACTTGACTTTTCCTTTACCAATGAGGTTCTCAGGATTTCTGTCATTCTTATTCCAGACTTCAATAGTCACAGAGCCCTGTTCTCTCTGTTTGGTCTTGACTTTGTCCTTGCTGGGATCATTGTCCTTGGATTTCTTGATCCTCTTCACGACTTTGGAGTATGAGTTAGAGCTGACTTTGTAGACAGGGCTGATGTTCTTCAAGGTTTCTTCATCGAAATTGAGTTCGTATTTAATAGGATTGACTTTAATGTTTTGGATCATTGGCTTAGTTGTTGTTTTGTATTTTGCTATTTCAAACTATTATACACTTTCCCCGGGTCGGGGTATATATAACATTTTAATGGTTCTAGAATGTTCTATAAAATTTATTGATCTGATAAGGCTACTGATCAATATTTTCTGGTCAGGAAATACCTAATATTGCCTGATTAGGCTTTCTTCTTCGCAAAGATTGACCTGCATGGCTCTGAGACTTGCTTACTCTTAATATTATAACAGAGGGCATATTTTAATATTAATCATCAAAATATCCAAAATAACACTTTAAAAAATGCACTACTAGAAAGAAAACCTGCGTAGGCTTAGACCTTGCTCATTTCTATTTCCTTGGAGGTCTCTTCGTTCATCTGATGAAATCTTTCCTGTTGCTCTTCAGAGGCAGAGGCATTTAACACAGTACCATTCTTTTCATCTTCTTTAAGGATCTGATACCCAGCCGCATATCCCAAGACAGACAACAGGACCAAATAGATCTCAGTCCAATAGTAACCATGATCGGTCTCTATAGTAACATCATGGACCCAACCAATTATATGTGCACCGATAGCCAGTGCGAAATTCTGTAGACTTCCACAGAGACCAAAGGCGGTCCCTCTAACCTTGGGCTCGGCAGTAAGGGCCAGGGTTGGCCAGCTGACAGAGGCATATACACCATAGCCAATGCCTGCACCGATCAAGGTTATAATTACAAGTTTATTTGGATTATCATATGAGTTGCTTAGGTGCGCTGTGAAGAGATGTAATATTGCTAAAAAGACTGAAGAGAACATTATCACATTAATCCTCTTTCCTATTTTGTCAATATAGTAGCTGATTGGGATCAGTGAAGCTGTTGCAACCACGAAAATTAGGGTCATGTACTTTCCTGCTTCGGCTAGCTCGAAGCCAAATCTCTGGGTCATCATATGGGAACAGTTATACAGAAAACCGAAGAGGACTCCATAGAGCAAGATGATATTCAAAACCAGTAAATAATACACCTTACTAAGTGATTTTAGGTCTCCAAGATGGAAGGCCTCACTCTCGAGGGTCTTATCCTCATCTTTTTCATCTGCTCTACTGTCAATTGCGTAAATGGCAAGAGCGGCAATTAAGGAAAACAAGCACATATAATATCCAAAGTATAGAGGAGCAGCTATACTCTGATAATTCAGGTATATCAAAGGCCCAAAGTAAGCAGTCAGGGCACTTCCCAGCCTGGAGGAGCACAGGGTCACACCCATCGCAAAGGCGAGCTGGTTAGGCTTGAACCACTTACTTATCATAGCAGACTTGGCAACATAGGCATTTTCATGTCCGACCATGTACAAGGCTCTTCCTATCATCATTGATGATAAGGACATATTGCTGGCTCCTCTAGCAACTAACCACTGCCCTACTGCAGCAGTCAAGATAAAAAGGAAGTAGACCTTCCTGAGTCCAAGCTTATCGATCAGTAAACCGCCGAAGAAAGGGGTTAGCATGCCAGCGTAGTATCCTGAAGCATAGAGATTGTTGAATTCTGAGTTATCCAGGTTAAAAACTTCCTGGATAGGGCTCTGGAGAGGGCCGAGGGCGTCATAGCAGAAATAAGGGCCTAACATGGTAATACAGCAGAGGACTAAAATAGCCCAGCGTGCCTTTGTGTCATGTATGTGGACATCTTTGCTCCCTAAGAGCCTGCCCATTAGGTTTTCGCATTCCTGCAGCATAGATAGAGATTTTTCAGGTTTCAAATATTCTGCAATAACAAATAAATTTATTAGGCAAGTTTATGGATATATGAAATTACCCCGAGAGCTGCCAGCCTCTGCTTTCTTTCCAGAAATAAATTATATGCTTTTGTCTTTGCAACTGGTTGATTGGCTGGAACCCCCTCCTGACTACTTCTTTATTTACTTTAAAGCTTAGAATGAAGGGGCTTACACATAGGATAAGGTTACATAATGTGTTCAACACAATTTTTAATAGGGGTTGAGCATGAAGAAAGGAAATGGGTAGCTGATAAATAGTGCATGATATAACAATAATTGAACAAGAGTATCGATGATAAAATAATACTGAAATATAGAAGAATATCTATCTAATCTTATACAATTCTTATATTTAGGAGGGCACTATATTCAATAATACTGGCTGAGGTGATGCCATGGTCTAGGACTCTTGAATTAGGATCACAGAGCTCTTTGGAATTGAAATAGAGGTGTATTTTTCTGTTTGAGAAAAATTCTCTAGAAATCCTTGATTTAATCTCCGCTATTGTTGGATTTCCCTGGAACGTCATAGAGAACCGATTATGCTTCGGGTTGGGGTTCTTCGCAGTTTTCCTCCTCTCAAAAAAGAGCGTGATCTCAGCATCTTTATCATCTGTTAGCTCCTCTATATTCTCTTCCTTTGGCGAAGCCTCAACATTTTGTCTATTTATTGGAGAAGTGCAAGAAGATTGTGCAAGAGTTTTTTCAATATGCCCTCCCAGTTCGCTCACAGTCTTCTCAAATTCTTCAGGAAGACTATAAGAATTCGCCTCTTCCGGCTTATTATTAGGCACCTCAGGATATGACACCTCTAGATTTATTCCCAATAATTCTCTCTGAACAATCTCAACCAAGTTATCAAGGCCCTTTAAGGTGATCTTGGGAATCATCCCATAGTTGATAAGCTTGTCATCTGCTGACCAAGTATCAAGTGCTGAAAGGTTCCTTTCCAGGTTGATCATGTCAATTCCCAGTCTGAGGTTTTTGGGTTCGGCAAGAGCGCCGTCCATGACAGCTCTAATTCTATCCCCCAGCTCATCTATACCCTTTTTCGCTGATTTCCATTTCTCGCTTGAGGCTAGCTCATTGTAGATTCTTCTATGTTCTTCGTCGAATTTTCCAATTATTAGGGCTCGAAGAGTCTTTTCTCGGTAGAGCAGGCAGGTAACAAGCATCTGGACTTGCTGGTGCAAGTACTCGAGAAGGCTATCTCTTTGGGTCCTCAGGAGTTCCATATGGCCAAAGAGATAGGTGTTTTCAATATTCTTAAGATCGCTCAGGTAACTTTCTAAGAACTTCTGAGCTCGCTGTAGGTCCTCATTGTATTCCTTCTCTTCTATAAGAGTATGGTCCTTGTGATCTCGAGACAGGGCACATTTGTAACATATTCTTGTCTTTTCGTTCATGCAGATTAATTCTAGTTCCTTGCCATGGATAGGACAGACTTCTCGGTTGGTACTGGGTGCTTTTATCTCCAGTAAGGCATAGTTCTTTGGGAAATTAGTCAAAAAGTCTCTTTCTAAAGCGCTGGTGATCACGGATGTATTGTCAAAAGGGCATTTAAAGATATGAGGCTTGCTGCTTAACATGTTTAGAATGCACGTTGTGCATATTGTATGCCCGCATTTTGGGATCACTCTGGGAGCAAATAGAGTGTCGTCATAAGGGGCACAGCATATTGGGCAGGCAAGACTCATTTTGGCAGAATTAAGGAAATTATTTTTTATTTTGTTTGCGAAATAAAATATATTACTAAGTATATTAATCTTGAATAGATCTTTTTATGTTAGGAGGAATGTTTTTAGCCGAATGAAATAAATTTGCAGTACAAAAGGCCCAGAATCTCCCCAAACTACCCTATGAATTACTATAAATAGCTATATAAGGTGTATCTCTAAATATTCATCTACAAACATTGTGGGTTTAATAAGAAATATAAGTACTAAACAAACATATATTAAATAGATAAGGCCTTATTAGACCATATATTCAGCATTCAGAGGCTTCTGGAGCTCTTCATTGAATTTAGCTATTGCTTCAGGAGTAACCTTAGGGAAATTATTCAAGCTATCTACACTCAGTGTCTCTAAAGCCACCATCCTCTTAATTCCTAATCTGAGGTACTCTAAGCCCTTGTCTGTAACACTCTCACTTCCAATTCTCAGTCTTAGCTTTTTTATTTTTCTTAAATTCCTCAGCCCATTACTTAGATACATCAGTCCTTGGTCTGTGAGTCTTATATTTTTAATCCCCAGAATCAGGTTTTCAAGGGCTGGTAACTCTTTAACATGAGTCATGAGAACCTCCACAGCTTCATCGTCCAAATTCACCCATTCGTCAAAGTCCAGACGTATGCTCGTTAATTCTGGAAATGTTAATAATGACTTCCCAATAATAGAGACTGTTCCTATTGTTAGTTGGTGACATCTAGGCAAGCTTATTCCCAGTCTCTTCAGTCCCTTCGAGCGTTTTAGAGCCTCACATAATGAGATCATCACTTTATCAGTAATTCTTAGATTATCAAGCACTATAGCAAATTCCTCTAAGTCCTGGCATCTCATTATAGTTTCAGCTATTATCTCTATCGAGTTATCGTTGATACACTCTTCTTCCTTAGGAGCAGGGGTACAGAAGATATTTAAGCGGGTTAAGGAAGGCAGTGTCTCAAGTTCTGCTCTCAACAAACGACAAGCTTCATTGTTAGGATTCGAGCTGAGACGAACTTCTAGCTCAAGGAGGATCCCTCCTTCGTTGGATTCAGCACTGAGCTGACGCATGATATCAAAGCCAAGGACGTATGCATCTTCAATGTAGTCACATTCAATTTGTAAAGAGGTGTCAAAGAACCTGCTTTCTGGGTTCTTTTCATTCAAACTGAGCTGCTTAGAGTATTGAGGTCGATAAATGTGAAGCGATTGGGTGTTTTCTTGTGCTATTACCATATCTCTTAAATCTAGGGGCCATTGGTGTGGGTTGTTCTTGACTCTGGCATCTACATGATTATTCTTGAGACTTATTGAATTGATTTTAGAGTCAAGATAGAGCGTCATGAAAAGGTTGTTTGGGTTTCCTTGGATTTGATTTGAGTTAAGAACCACTTCAGTCAAAGTTGCTGGGAAAGATTTGAACAATTTTTCAAGATTTTCACAGTCGAATTTAAATCCGAATAGCTTGAGAGCCACAAGCCCAGTCTTGCTTATGACCTCTGATAGAATAGTGAGGAACTGATTATCATGGTTAGTTAGATTACTGACTAAATCAAGTCTGCCGAGGGTCTTTGGGAGATTTTCTACAATTGCAGTAAAGCCCTCAATTGACAAATCCGCACAGTCTAGGGTCAATGAGTGGATCTTTGACATAGAAAGACGCTTAACTAACTGGAAATTATCTTCGATGGAAATTGGAGTCTTTAACAAAGTGAAATCCATAATTTCAGCAGTCTCAAACACACCTAATAGCCTTCTGAATAGTTCTTTTTCAAAGTCACAGCCCACTATCCTCAAACTTCCAACTTCATTCATCTTCTCGATTTCCAACACGGCTTCTTTCAAGGGTTCATCCCTTAAATAGTCAAGTCTGCAGTCGTTAGGCTCAATCAATTTATTGGTCACAGGAACCGGACTTGGCATAATATTTTGTTTCAGGACCTTTAAGTCCTTTATGACCTCAAGTTCTATACAAAGTACATCATTTATCTCTTCTCTTTTAACAATTTTGAACACGGTTCCAGGTGGCAGGATGACCTCTTCCTCACTCTTGAAGTGAGAGTAGTTGGTCATATCGATTATTCCAGGGTTTTGGTCTGAGGTAAGGTTAATGTGAGTATTTATTTTGAAGATAGTGGGTTTATCTTGAGTGTCTTTTGCCCGGAGAAATCCCTGCAAAAATTGGAAATTCTTTGTTGTTGAGACAAACTCGCTCCATGAGAAATAAGTTGTCCATTGGGGGTTAAAGAACTCCAGCTCATCTTCATTTAGGTATGTGCCATGATATAAAGGGACTTCCTCTGCAGATTTTGTTATGTACTTTTTGATAACAGAGGCATTCGTGTTAGCAATATTAAGATCACCGTTTACAAAACAGAACAACAGTAAGTACAAATACAGCTCAAGGTCTCCCAGCCCTCCCCAGTCCTCTTGGCGCAGCTTATCATTTATCCTATAGTAGAGGTAGGTATTTTTTGTAAATATTTTCAATATTCTCTGATAAAAGTCTTTCTGGGCTTTCAACATGACCTCGATTTCATTACTTTCCTGTGCTTCTTTACTGTCTGGGGTTTTCTTACAGTCCTGTTCCTTATTCTCCTGGTCTTCCTTCCGCTCCTGTGTTTCTTTACAGGTCTGCAAAATTGACACAATTTCGGTGGCTTCGGCGACCTCTAGCTCGCTATGTGCTTCTTTCTGTATAGACTCAATTAGTCGAGAAAGAAGCTTGTCTTTAAAATGTGGAAACCATTCAATAGGGCCAAGATCCATAAGAATTTGTGCTACAAGCTTGGCATTTTCATTCTTTCTCTCAATGTAGTCCATGAGCCTGACATAATCCCTAGCATCAGGGTTTATTATTCTAGGATTAGACAGCTTCGAACAATATCTGACCTCTCTACTGCTATCCAGAGGCTCTCTTTTAATTTTGGTGGTGATTTGAGGATCCTTTTTAGAGATCTGGATCATCTTAGTAAAGGAGATGTCGTAGTCATCAATCTCAATGGTCTCTGCCCTTTTTAAGTATGCAGCTTCTAATTTGTCTGCTACTGTATCAGGAAAAGGAAGCCACTCAAGCTCTTCTTGATTGTCCATTGTTGAGTGATTTGTTTGGTAGGCCCAGAGATATTTAGGAGCTTGATTAGATTCTCCTTTGTCGTCAGAAGGTGAATTTCCCATTTAATTTTGCAAAAATAAATCTCTTTTGTCTTACTTTTGTTTTATTTGTTAATCTTTGCATTTCACTGTATAAATAGAATGAGTGTACTCAGATCTAAGACTAAAGGTAGGAGGCATAGGTTGTTCAAAACACTATTATAATCATACACAGAATGCCTGCAAAGAATTACGTAATGCGAAACACTAGACAATTAAATTTCATAGTAGATGGTAACTCCGAATAGACTTAGCAAATCTCAATTAAGAAATCCAGGCTGTCCAACATCAGAGGTTTCCGAGTATTTTCGTATACAGTGCTGCATCCTGAAGCTGCCGCTCCAAACGCTATATGATGATCTTACTTTCCTATTCTATCAAATTAGTATCTTTAAGCCCCTCTAGCAAGTTCAGATATCTTTCTTGTACTCATTTCTCAATGCTCCCTTTCTATACTTACTTCAGAGGGTTTCTTCCAATCTCTTCAAGTTCATTAGTATCAGCCTTCACAAACACTTTAGTTTGCTCCGAAGCGTCTAACGCCTTGTCTCTAAGTGTTTGAACTTCTGTTGTCTCAATTTTTTGTTCTTCTATATTGAAGGGTAATGTCTCGCATCCTTAGAAAGGTTTTCTAATATGTCAAATTTAGTTTGAGAGTTTCTGGGGCTCGAGTAGAAGTTTCCTTGAATGAGACCTGTGGCTCACAGCATGGTCAGCATGTAGGCATCAAGTTGGTCTCTTATCCAGAAAATTTGGAATGATTTTCTTCTTTCTGTCCTCAAAAATTTTTACTGAAGTTAGAAAAGACCAGCATAATTTTTCTACTTACTAAGCTAAGAATCCAATGGAAAAGCAGGAAAGGTGATGAGTCAGTCTAGAAATGAATATAATTGAGTAGATGAAGACTTGGCTTAAACCATCTCTTTGTCCAGGTTCGAATGACCTGGACAGGTATAATAATTCCTGTCCTGGAGTGATAAGCTGAACAGTCAAATTTTTCTTCTTCTGGTTTGTATGGTTCTGAGAGAGTGTAAACACGAATTTTTCTAATCCTATTTCATAAAAGCCTAATAATTTAAGACTCGATTTTTCCAAGAGAAATCTATTCAACTATTTCATTGATTTTATCTCTAATAATTATAATTCTATCTTAGCCATAATACCAAACCTTCAACTTTAAACTATGTCCTTAACTACTCCAGCTGGAAAGACATCCAGCCTCACCCAAACTCAATATTTCCCTGAATCCACGGGCACCTCTTCATTTGGTGGTAATGTGAGGTCTCAGATGCCTAATCAAATGTCTGGTCAGACATCTGGCTTCATGAGTCGTCCACAACCTGAGACTTTCAGGAACCTGCCTGACACTCTTATTATCAGACCCTTGACAGTTAAGCTCATGTTTGACAATGAATTATTGTCAGGAATGGACATTCTTGTCAGAGTTGTGTGTGGCAATAGCATTCAGCAGACAAAGACCCGTATTGAGGGCACACCAAATCCTATTAGTGGTGAACAGCTAGTCTTCAAGAGGATGAATGAGGATATTATCAAATTTGAAGTCTGGGACAATTCAACTTCGGATTTCCTCGGTCTGGGCGAGATATCCTTGTCATCAATTTCTAACTTGAATAATCGGGTCCAAGACTGGGTCACCTTGAGAAGTAAGAACAAGGAGACAGGTCAGCTTCTCGTCGATATTCAATTTTGCTCTGATCAACCAACCGAGAGTTTGAGTAGGTCTGTAGGAATAAGCACTTTTTATGAGCAGCCAATAATTCAGAAGCAAAGCAGACCTGAATATGTACTACAAACAGGGCTTACCGACTATCAACAGCTTCCTTACCCAGGAGAGTATCAAAGTCATTTGCAAAGTGGATACTTTAAAGGAGGAATCCAGCAGCCTAGCATCCAACAAGGATACTCAGGGTTCCCAAGCACTCTGCAAAGCGGATTCCAAAAAGGAGGAATTCAGCCCAGCTTCCAACAGGGATACTCAGGAGATATCCGAGATATCAGCCATCAGATTTATCCTCAACAGGGGTATCATCAAGGAATTACACAGCAACAGCCTCTCTACGAGCACGGATACCAACAATCCTATTTGCATCATGAACCACTTGGATTGCCCAACCAACCACTATACCAAGGGTATCAATCAGGAATCCAGCAAGGAATCCCACAAGGAATCTCACAAGGAATCCCACAAGGAGTCCAACAAGGAGTGAGCTCCTATGACAAGTTCCGCCAAAGCTATTCAGGATTCCAACCAGGTTACTACTCTGTTGACAAGTACCACCCCCTCCCCACGACTCAAAACTTGGGTAAGCTCATTTAGATAGACAGGAATCAGTGATTATTTTTCTTGATAGTTAACCCTATTCATATTTTGGATAGTAATTCAATAATTAACTTTTGTTACTCTCTATCGTCAATGATATCATGAGATATCTCATTTAGAAAAATCAGTCTTTATGCAAAAGGAAGTCATTTTTCTTGTATTGTGGTATTAGAAACGATTCTGATAATGATACCAGCCACGTAGTAAAGCTAATTATAGTATTGCACATATCAAATATCTTAAGTCCTTGGCATCAGAAGAGTGAGAGCTTATCAATAGGAATGCTATATACAAAAATGCGAGTTCGATTAGAATCCTAATTTTGGAAAGCCTAATTTATTTCAACTCAAATTTGTTCTATGAGAAATCTAGTTAATCAATTCAGAGATATCCTTGTAATAATATTCAATTTCTGATATAATCAATCTTTCCTTCTGAAAATGTACAATTACATGCCAAATACAATGATTAACACAATGAGCGGTACCTCAAAGGTCCCTACTGGCACCCTTATCATCAAACCTCTGACGGCTAAGCTTACTCGTAACACAGAGACATTTTCCCGCATGGACCCTTTCGTCAGAATTGCTCTCGGAAGTAATATTCAGCAGACCCATACTCACATCGAGGGTGGGACAAATCCCTGCTGGAACGAACAAGTGAGCTTTAAGAGGATGAATGAGGATGTTATTATCTTTGAAGTTTGGGATAATGATTTCACAAATCCTGATGACTTGGTCGGCACTGGGGAGGTTGCAGTGTCAACAGTCTTCAACCAGAATTGCAGGTTTAATGATTGGATCAACCTAAGATACAAAAACACACAAGCAGGTCAACTCCTTGTCGATATTCAATTTATCCCAGACAGCATGCAGATGGGAATGAACAAGGTTGGAGGAATGGGAACTCAATATGGATACACCCAACCTATGATGCCTCAACAAATCCCTACTACTATTTATCCTACTGCCCAGTATTCGCAGCCCATGATGGTAGGCGGAACTTACCCAAAAACCCAACAACTACATGGTGAAGATGGATATATGCCACAGCAACCGATCTATCAACAACCAGTAATGCAGCCAGGACTGCAACAGCCTGGGTACCAACAGCCGATCTATCAGCAACAACCTCTTTATCAACAACAGCAGCAGCCTATATACCAACAACAACAGCCTATATATCAACAACAACCTGGCTACCAACAAGGTTTTCAACAACCTTATGGCCAACAGCAGTTCCCTAAGTATCATTAGAACGACTGGGAACTTAGACATTTTTTCATATAAGCGATACTAAATTATACTTTGCAGTACTTTACTAGAAGTAATATATAATACAAGGGGATATTTCATATGGAAACGTATAATATCACTTTGTTTAACTTATATCACCGCTTCATTATTCTCTCTTTGGCCCATAATCACTTTTTGACCTTCTTCACTTAACTCCAAAACACTAAAATTTTTCAGTCCAACAATTGCCTTTCCTTCAAATGAGTCCATATCTATAACCTCATTTCCCAGTGCTATGAATTTCTGCTGTAAGTTACCAAGATTACATAACGAGACTCCTCTAGATCCCCCAATATATAGTGTATCTTTATCACAAGAAATCTTGTGAATTGTATTTATATGATCTATGGCAATGGTCTTGATAAGCTCTCTGTCCTTCCAGATGTGGACCATACCCCTACAGGAGGTAGAGTAGCAATTTCCATCCTCTGAATATGTCACACTAACCATAGAATCAGGACCATGAATGGCCTTTTTCTTGACCCTTTTCAGTTCGCCATTATTGAATATCCAGAATATTACTCCATCGATGTATATTGTAGCAAAGGAATCTGAATCTTTGAGCGAGCTCGTCACGCAAGTCGAGGAAAAAGAAGGATCATCACTTTTTTGATAACCCTGTTGCTTGCCCATTAGATCATACACATACAAGTTATTCTTTTTATCACACAGTACTATAAATTCTGTTGTTTTATTGAATGCAATTGAAACTATATTAGCTTGTGCAGCAAACTGAGCCACTAA
>Ga0065720_1019855_pt1 | contig 19370 bp, 18 predicted proteins | sample Thericmetagenome_FD_59107 | JGI IMG/M metagenome (GOLD analysis project Ga0065720, IMG submission 59107) | Thermophilic microbial communities from the Joint Bioenergy Institute, California, USA of rice/straw/compost enrichment - eDNA_2 v2... | ecosystem: Engineered > Solid waste > Grass >...
TTCGTCCGCACCCCCGCCTCTGACCAGGTTAAGGTCCCGCGCGGCCGGAATGTCTTTCTCGACGTCGACGAGCATAACCGCCGGCTGGATCGGCACCCGGATAATGATTTGTACGCTAACAAGGCACAGTACACTTTTGTCTATCTCCCACCGCATTTCAGGACGAGGATTTGTGTCTTTGTCTTTCTGATTTGGTTGTTTGCTGCCGTTACGGGCGTTGGCGTGACGATTGTGCCGCTTGTTCTGGGGAGGGCCATGTTCAAGGCTGTTCTGCCGGGCGGTGTCAGGGGGAATGATGTGTATGCGTTTAGTGTCGGGTTGTATGTCATGGGATGCGGGGGGTATGCTGGCGTGAGGGCGGTCAGAATGTGGAGGGTGGTGAGGGAGAAGGTTGCGGGTGTGATGCAGGCGCTTGTTGGACAAGACGGCGTCCGTAGGGCTGGCTACACTGCTTGGGCGCTGGTGAGGATCGTCTACGCGTACAGCTATGTCCTCGTCGTCTTGCCACTGCTGATTGCATCACTTATGGAGCTGTATGCCCTCATGCCACTTCATCAAGTTATGTATGGCGGAATACTCCCCCGCCTCCCTCCCACAACAACAACAACAACAACGACGACGACGACGACGACGACGACGACGGCCACCGATAAGGGCACAGGGGTAAACCCCCTCCACACAATACGCCTCCTCCAGTCCTGGACCCTCGGCCTGCTCTACCTCAAACTCTCCCTGCGTTTGTTGATCCTCTACAGAGAAGATTCTCGCCTGGCGACCGCCGCGCGCGCAGTATTTCGCAATAAATGGCTTGACCCGGATGTTAATGTCCTCACTAGGGCATTCGTCATCCCGTCCTTCGTGGTGTGGGCTGTCGCCATTACGGTGCCACTTGCCCTAGGCAAGATACTTGTCTCTATCGGCGCAGTGAGCATGTTGGCATCATCTGTACTTCCCGCGGGAGCAACCCCTGACGAGTATCGTCGTCTCTATCAAGCATATGAAGTCCTCGTCTACCGTCTGAGCTTCCCCTTCGTGGCGGGGATTTTGTTTGGGATCTGGATGGCGTGGAGTGCCGTGGGTGTGTTTCACAGTTGGCAGGTGAGGATAAGAGATGAGGCGTATTTGATTGGGGAGAGGTTGCATAATTTCGGGGGGACTGCTGCTACCACTCAACAGAGGGGTCGAAGGGGTAGTCGGAGGGGGAGGTAACTCTTTGGGGGGAGGGGGCATGTTTATGGCGTTTGGGCTGTATTTCTTTCTTTCGTTGATTGGGAAGGAAAGCTGGCTACCTAGAATGGGATCGTTTGTGTTTAGGGTTATGTTTATGATGCAATGAGGCAGCGGTAGTGGTGTATAGATAAGTGCATCAATACAGCGTTTTTACAAGGCGGGATGCTCAGGGGTATGTGGCTTGTGTGTGATCATAGAGACACTTGAGGGCCAGAGTGTTGGAGAATGCTTGCTTTGACCAGTTACTAGCAAGGAAGCCAGGCTGCTGCGTGTGGATGGAGCTTCGGGACAAAGATTGTATGAGTTTGGACAAATGGTCAAAGGAGATGGCAAGAGAGTGTAGGCTATGCTAAATGGATACCCGAATTTTGCCTGGCAAGCAACATATCTATGGTCAAAAGCTCTGTGAATAACGACTGCATCCTGATGTGAGTTTCATAGACGTAGCGTGTAGGATGGCCTCAGACTTTGCTCTCCAGAGAAGGTGCGTGTGTATATGATGTGTTAGGACCTTTGTGCTTTGATCCTTTTTCATTAATTATTCATCCATGGCCTGGCTTGGTTCAAGTTGGATGATTTTTGGTTCTTTTGTTGCCTTTGGGGTTCCTTGGCGGCCAATTCTTTCATGCTTGTCAGGCCTTACTTACCTTTTCAACGCAAAGACCTATGTTACAGAGATCTCCGGTTTGCCTGTGGTAGGAAAATAGGAAGTAATTCAGCTGCATAGGACGCACTCATGTGACGACGTCGACTCCGTTGTCAACCAGAACGCTTGGTTCATGGCCCGGCTCACAGCTCTCCTCATCCCGCCGCTGGTGCGGAAAAAGCCAAGCGCAGAACCAACCAAGACCTCCAACCTCTCCCTCATCATTAGCATGTCCTCCGGGGCCTACCATGGCCCACCCTGGCTGGTGATGTACGGCAACGAAGGACTCCAACCGGTCCTTCGGCATCGGACTCGGACTCAAACTTGCTCAGGACCCTTCAACAGCATACATCGACAGCCTGGTAGTCGTTCCAGGCGAGGTCCTTAGCCGAGGCAACTGCCGCGGCGTCCCTTCACATACTCCCCGCAGGGACGAGTACGGACGCAACGTCGTCCGCAAAGCCGGGCTCGCTCCGCCTGCGGCTGGCGCGAGATATACGCTCATTGGTGGCATAGCGTCGAATACGCACTGATGGACTTCGCGCCGTGGAAGGCAGTCGAGAAAGGACTTGTCGACCAGATTCGGGCCAAGAAAGACATGTGGGACGAGTTCTATGCCAAGAGTCGTTGACCGACATCCTGGTTTAGGAAATTCAGATGCTGCTGCTGGCCAGGACCTTCGCCGCAACCGAGACAAGGCGATGTATTGAGCACCTTGATGGCACGAGAGCAGACTGTGGTTTAGGAAGGAGACTTTGCCTTAACATGACCATAAAACAACAGTCTCGCGAATGCTCGATCAGGCAGTTGGATACTCAGCGTGATGTGGACCGTGCTCGCCGCTATCGCCAAGCTGACAAGGGTGGATTCGGACGGCGGGATCTTCCCCCGGGCGAACAGGCGGCTCAACTCCGACTGGTGCTCGGCTCCGAGTTGACATCCAAGTGATGAGCTTCTCGCGGTGACTCAGGCAACAAATGTCAACTCGCTCACAGTCATAAGCCGTCGACCCATGAGCCGTATCACCTGCTGCTTCTGGAGCGAACCGCTGGTCCGCCCGGCTGTGGACCCGGATCAATCCTGTCGAGACCCACTGTGTGCAACGCTGACGCCAAAATAGTGCGACGGCCTCTGCCTGCTCCTGTCCGATGCTCTGCGTACCAATGAATGTCAAAAATTGCCGGAAATTGGGTGTTGGCAGCTGCAGGCCGCCTGTATAGGCTGCACGCCCTGTGAGCAAACAGCCGGGCTGACGCGAGTGAGAACAACCCCGCACGGCAGGCGAGCGTGCGGCTGCTGATCGTCCGGAGAGCGGCAGCTCAACCCCAGATCCCAGAGAGCCCCAGCGAACCCCGCCGTCGGGCCCGTGTCAGCTAGCTCGCCTGCTCTTCCAGGCAGGCCCTGCAATGTGGCCTCGGACGGTCGGCGGAGCTAGGGCATGTCAGGACGTGTCAAGGAGATGAAAACTGGCGCGCTTCCGATTGTCGAGCTTCCCGAAACGGTCGACGATGGCAACGAGGTCTGGTCGTAGAGCTTGGGACAGGCAACCCGCCCGCCGAGATCGGAAGTTGCCGGTGCCTTGTGCCCTGCTTCAGGCCCTTCTGAGCAGCGTAAGAAGTATGCCGATTGGCCGTCCCACCCGCGCCCTTTGCCCTCCATCGCCGCTTACCAACTTTTTTGCGGCCGCCGCTGCTGCGGCTTGACGCCGCTCCGTCCGGCATTACAACTTGCCCAGCTCCCGCGCACGGCGTTGGCCAGCTGTGGTAGTCTGGTTCTGGTCGTAGCTTGTAGTGGCAGTGCTGCATGCACGACATCCGGGCCAAGTCTTGCGCATTGGCAGTCGGCCCGCTCCCGCCCCCGATGAGCCTCGCGACCTCGTCCTTGCCCCCCAGCTCGTCTGCCGGCGCCGGTCCGGCAGTCCCCGGTCCGTCCTCCAGCCACCGGCTGTCGCTGGAGAGCCTGCCGATCGAGCTTCTGCAGCACATCATTGAGGTCCTGGCCCCGACAGCCCCCTCAACCACCCGCTTTGCCCTACAGCTGTCCGGCACCTGGGTCTTTCACGATGCCGCCACGCAGTATGCCGAATGGCAACAGGCCCGCGCTCACCTGTTCGCAGTTTTACGGACGTCTCGGCGCATGGCAGCCGTTGCCAAGCCGATGCTCTGGAACACCCTCATCATTGCCACACCTAGGGCCCTTGTCAGACTCTTCGTGATCCTGCATTATCGGCCAGATGTTCGACCATGGATCCACAGCATTACATGCTTCCTCAACATCTCTAGCCAGCTCACCATTCAAGACGCTCTTCGGCAATGGCAGCTCCAGTTCCAACGTACGTACTGGCCGGCTGCTTCAGGGGACGCACTAACGTGCGGTGCAGGTCCATTCCAAAATAAGATGAACCTTGTTGACACCGTGGTTATCGATCTCTTGCGCATGGTCTTAATGAACGCCCCAAATGTTCGCGACTTTTTGCTCGCTCCCCCGGACCATGGTCTTCGCAATGAGGGGCCAAACGACTTAATGATGCCGAGCTTCCGGGCTGCTATCGATCAGGTGCGACAATGGGAGTCCCCTCCACCGTATGGCCTCAACAGCTGGCACACAGCTACGCTTGCTCTTTCCACAATGGTCTGGCTCGATATGAAGAACCTGACAAGCATGCGCATCTACTGCCACCGTGAGAATGGCAATCGTTCGACGACGCTTTCCCGCTTCTTGGCCGACTATGCTGTCGTCTACCTGTTGCCGAAACTAACCCAGGTCAAGACGCTTGAGCTGTGCTGCGCGTCGGCCGACAATGTTTTCCTCGAGCCCACTCCGATCCCCCCGCTGCCGCATATCCAACACCTTCGGCTGTATGGTAGCCACATCCACGAGCCGCGGTTGGTTGAGCTGTGTCTGGCTTGTGTCAACCTGCGCACCTTGGTTGTTCACTTCGAGTCCAGCTCAACCGATGAGGACCGCGACCTGCTCCCCGGGGGCAAGACGCTGAGCGATGCGCTTGCTGGGCTGGCAGGGACGCTTGAGACGCTCGAGCTTGTCGCCCTGTCGACAGGACACTACCTTACGCGCGGACGCGAGCGTCCAAGGAAACCCGAAAACCACCGCTTGCATTGTATTCCCCGCTTGACACGGCTGCGTAACTTGACTCTAGACTATCGTGGAGTGTTTGGAACGCTCGGTATTCTCGAGATGGACGACGGCGAACGCCTGTGTCAACTCATTCCAGCGTCAGTACGTGACTTTACTCTGGTGTGTGAATGGGGTACAGCAAGCGATTGGAAACAAACGTATCAGGCCAATCTCGACATGGTCCTGCACGGCGTGCAGTGTCTCTGCGCCAGCAAAGTGCACTCCCTGAGGAGCATCTCGTTGGCCATCCACTCATGGCCTGCCAAGGGACGCTTTCATCGACGTTTCAAGCGTGATGTCGAGACGGCACGTCAACAATGTGCCCGTGCTGGCATCCGGTTCCGCACATTCGACCTCCTGCCGTCATACCAGGACGAGGATGAACCGGAACCCGAGGAAGAGGAAGGGTCCCAGGAAGTTGAGTTCGAGGAGGGCGGCGAGGAAGCAGCTCATGGCATTACAGAAGAAGATTCGGACGAGCCTGAGCTCGAAGAGGAGGACGAGGCGTCGGAGTACTACTTTTCTGACGAAGCGGGCGAATCTGACCCCGAACGAGAGGCCAGACGACCACCGACTTTCCAGGCGTTCCTGCAGATGCTGGGCGAAGGGCACGGCTACAACATGGAAGACCTGTGGTATGCCTACCACGAGGGCCGCTGGGACGAGTACCTGTTTGACGACGATTGAATGGGACGGTAGCTACCTTAGTGAGTTGGGGACCTTCACTCAGCGCTTCAAAAGAGATCATGGTTAAATGGCCTGGCTGGGCTCTGGACAAAGGTCTGGAATTTTACGCGGTGCATTCACAAAACTTGCAAAAGTCGGTCGCTGCCTGTGGCATTCCAGGAATAACGTGTCCCCCTTGCACTTTTCACTTCGCGCTTTAACCCTCCACCGCCTTAGAAATTTCGACCACCACCAGAGCCACACCAGGAAAAAGGTACGCAACAACACAGTATCTGGTAGCTTTTGGATTGCCTCTGCTAACAGTCATGCAGCGCATTCTACGATCGCAAGTCGCTGACACTCTCCGTCAATATGGAGGAGGACATTCGCTTCCTGTTTGAAAAAGATGACGACAAGGACGACCAGATCCAGCATCTGCGGGACGAAATGGCTCATCTGCAGGACTCGCTCTTCGGTTTCCTCACCAGTGTAACCGGCTACGATATGGAGTGGACGGCTGAATGGCAGGTCATATGGGATGCCCTCGAACGCCCCGGCCTCGAGTCCTGGGAACTGCCCAAAAAGCAGGAGTTATTGCTCCAGGTCGGCCATCCCGAAAAGCTGCCGACTCGTGCGGTCGAGGGCCTCCGTATGATCCTCCTCCACCTCTTTGCTAACATCCATTATCCGTGGAGCGACGACACTCTCGCCCTCCTCAGACTCCTTTGGGCTGAACAGAAGAAAGAGTGCCGGCCGGCACTGTTGATCCGGGCTCACTTTGTTGTGCTTGAAACCGCCCTCTTGACTATTCGCTACAACCACGAGCACTTGGCCGCCATCTCCTTCTGGCAGTTTGCCAAATTCCTCGAAGAAGTCATGCGTGGAACCCAAGAGTCGCAACTCTTTACTCTGCGAGAGGGGATGGAAGAAGAACTCGAGTACTACTCTCCCTGGACTCGCGGTGTCATCAAGCATTTGGACAACGGCACTCTTGAGCGCTTCATCAACGACGTAGGCTGGACAGCGCCTGGCTGGTGGTTCCTTTCCAGGCCCAAGAACGACCATATTGCTTCCATCCGCCTAAACGACTACAGCATCTGGACATTTCCTCGGTCGACAAAGAGCACTATCTCGATCGCGTCAAGAAGAATCGGTATATGCACATTCCAGGCGTTCCCGGCATGCACCTCATCAACGTCAAGCTGTACTTTTCCTCCTTCAAAAGGGTGCAGGATTGGCTCAAGGAGCAGCAGGGGGAGTGGGATGAGATCCAGCAACTGATCGCTGATCTGTGATGGATGCGCCCCACCCTGGTTCCCGCAATATGACGTGACGTCATCGCTGTCTCCCAATAGACATGACGTCTCTTCCCTTCTAGCCACACTCTACCATCCATTACCAAACAACTTCAACATGTCGGACATACTCGAAGCAATCAAAGACATTCTCATACCTCGGCGGCGCTCCCAAGCGACCGCCGAGACATACGACGCGCAGAGGCGAGGCCCCTTTGCGGACCCGAACTTGACCAGCCAAGACACGCAGCAAGTCCGTGCCGCGCAAGCAACGGGGAACCAGACCGCAGAGAGACCGCAAGCACAGTCAAGAAGGGGCACTCGCACCAGTAGCGTCGACTCGACGTCCGAGTATTCGCAGCCGAGTTATCCTGAAGTGGGAGAGTATGCGGGGACAACTACAAAGCCTGTACACAAGGAGGGAGGGAAGTATGGATTATCGTGAAGTTAAATAACTGGGTATCAGCGAGGAAATGAGATGCGCGGGTGTGGATATTGTTTACGAGGGTGATTTACTGAGTGCAGCCGCTTTCAAACCGGTTAATATGATCGCTTGGTAGCATGCGTAGCTAGGATCTGTAATGGTCCAATGTGGGACTCTCTTATCTAGGTAGCTGATTCACAACAAATTAAGGATTTCGATTGCAGTGAATGCAGCCACGGCCAGACACCGATCTGATCTGATCTCTTGCTCAATTCCGATCTCTTTCCCAGTGAGCTATGCTTACAGCCATCTCCCAGGCCGCTTTCGTGTTGAACCCGTGCCAATGAGCATCGCCAATGTTGCTGGTGATCTGCGTGTAATTAATTACAGAGCATCAAAACTCCATCTATGTGGCATTGTTGATGCGCGACACTGGAGCCCTTGCTCTCTGTCAAAGATCCTGGGCTAATTGAGGAGCTATGACGAGCTGACTCATCTCGAACGTCGACTCGACAAACATACCGCCTGTAACCAGAACAGCAAGGATACAAACGTGCTACCGTATAGCCCATGTCAAACAGTCTAGAGAGTTGTAGGTAGTCGAAATTACCAAGAATGGACGGCATCAAGACATCATGGCTGGAATCGAATTAAGAAAAAGTTACAACGCATAAATACAGCTCGAGTCCTCTGTTATCATCACAAGTTCAATTCTCCGGATATTGACGCCTTAAGAGCAAACAAATCTACAGACAGAAATCCCTTCATTCTTTTCCATCAATGACAAAATGGTCACCCTCACCAGGCTCGCTGCTCTCGCTGACCTGCTCGCCAGCCAAACCTTCGCTGCTCCTGCCGCGACCCCTGACATCCAACTTGATGGCTCCCTGATCTCACCGAACGGTACCGTCCTCGACTGTCGCGCCGTCGAGGGCGTTCACCTCGTGAACTGCGACCGCAATGACAACATCAGTGGGTCTCTCTGGTAAGCTATAACCGCCCGCGAATGCATAATCTGTGGACTAACATAGACCAAGTACTGCCCCAACGACGGAGACTGCAGTAACGAGTATATCGGCCAGAGTACTGCGTCAGGCAGGAGTCGTCGAGGCCGGGGATTTTCTGGATCTGGGAGGGAAGTGACCAGAGCTGTACGTTCGGCAGGGGGGTCACATTCAGGTGGAACATTTTGAAGGATGCGTAGCGCAAGGACAATTACGCTTTTGTCGGGTACGTTTCTGATAAACTTACAACTCCAGTCTTAGTAGTGAAGATTGCTGACAGTTAACAGCCAGGGACGCAACGGCTACCGCAGCTTTCAAGGGTACAAGGATGACCATTCGTTTGGTGCTGCGCCGGCTGGGTACAGGTGCAGGAAATTTTATTATTTTTTGTGAGCAGAGAGCTCGTCAGGTTGCTAGGGTTAACCAGTTTGAGGGGCAATCATGTAGCAAAGTAATAGTGGCGTTGATCTGTTCAATACGGAAAATAAATGGCCGGTCATACTAGTGCGATTTCAAGGGCCGTCCATTCACCTCCTGAGAGCTTACCCCGAAACATAACGTGCACTCAAATACACGGCCCGTCATACAAAACTGTATGTTCCGGCACCTGATCCCCCACAAACGGTATCTGCACCAAGATCGTAGGTTCATTACTCGGAAATTCGGTGAAGTGCCCTGCCATAGTGCTCATTGACCTCAGATCCCCAGCAATAAGCACGGAACTCTTCACAGTCCCCGGCATGACATACGCGACCTTCGTCTCCGGCCGTCCCTGATCCCCATCCAACACCCCACAAACCCTCCCCTGTGGTGAACACGGCGCAGGCGAGGTAATCCGAATCAGCCCGTTCAAGATTATTGACAACCTGTTGGTCAGCGCTGTCCTCTGGCCAAATGAAAACACTGAGGCTTACTGAACGTGAGGTGCCCACGCCTCGCCGACGGTTGTCCGGGGTTCGATGCGCGACAAGACTGCCTCAGTAGTGTTGCCGATGGCGTAATTAGCCGCGGACATGGCATCGATGGGAATGGAGGAGAGCTGCCAACACTCGAGGACGGAGTAGCCGTCGCGGGACGTGAGGGCTGTGATGTTGAGGCGAGGGCCTTGGGCCAAAGCTGGCCCTAAAAGGGAGAAGAAAGCTTTCTGACGCATTTCAGCCTTTGGTTCACGTTGCAGAGAAGAACTCTCGAGAACCGTTGGATGGAGTTTGAACCTCAGGGGAAGGAGTGATTTTGAAGGTGCAACCGGTCAAGTCAGCCCCTGAATATTGTCCGGACTCCGACCACCAACATTGCAGCAACGCAGTGTAACGGAAGCACTAGATTGCTTGATCCATGCTAAGACGAGCTTATATTCGTTAACTAAACGGAACTTCTTTATTTTTAGCATTTTTTTTTCGTCACCAACGGCAAAGTTGATATCGTAAAAGAAAGAAAAAGGAGAGGAACAGTCGCCGGGGAAACACAGCCAGCTGTTGACAGCTGTCAAGCCGTCAATGCCAAGCCCAAGACGCTCCAGTCGCACTTGCCGAGTGCCGATCAGACCACTTTCCTCATCTCACCTATCATCCTCGATTCCTCATGCATCGTCTACGAAATCTCGTTCCTCTCCGCAAAATGAGCACAGAAGGCGTTTGGAAGAAGCGCTCTGTCGTCTCGTCTTTCATTCTCAAGTACGACGAGAGTCGACACCCCCTTATCGCGCTCTTCAAGCGCAGTGACAAGGTTTCGACTTATCGGTAGGTCATCTCATCATCATCATCACCCGTTACCCACACTCCTGTCGGCTTCACCAGTAGCTCTGCACAACACTCTTCACCAGAATAAGCGCTGAGCCCTGCGCCGTAGCCACCACTTAGCGGCAATCTCAGGCTCCATCGACCCTTCCGACCCCTCCCCACTCTCAGCAGCCTGGCGCGAGCTCCGAGAGGAAACGACCCTTGCCTCTCCTGCTCTCTCCCTCCACCGCCGGGGTAAACCATTCACCTTCCGTGACGACGACCTCCGTCGCGAATGGACCGTTTACCCATTCCTATTCCGCTTGAACTCCCCCGCAGCTGACGAGCAACGCATCTGCATCGACTGGGAGCACGAAAGTTGGGGCTGGCACGATCCAGACGAGGCGATCCGCAATCTAGAGAGCAGGGCGTTGAATGGTGTGCCTCGGTTGACGGATAGCTTAAGGAGAGTGTGGTTTGAGTATGATCTGGGCCCAGTCGCGGGCAAGATTCTTGCAGAGGGGCTGGAAAAATTGGCAAACGATTACGAGAGCGGGGCGAGGCAGCTTGCAGATGCAGCGCTCCTGACTTTGAAGGGGGTGTTGCAGGCGCTGGAGGAGAGTGATGACGTCTGGTCGAAGCTGAGAATGGCCGCGTGGCATTTGTGCAAGAATGGACGGGAGAGCATGAGCGCTGCCATTACGAGTGTTCTGTTGACTGGTTTGGCTGCTGTAGAGTCGGCCCTGAAGGAGAGCAGGCAGGCTGCCTTGAAGGCTCTGGACGCTCAGCTCGAGGCACGCAAGGAGTCGGCTGCGAAGGTCGCTACGGCGTTTGCGGGGTTTCTCGAAAGAACGTTCCCCGAGAAGAAGGTGTCCATTTTGACTTTGTCTGAGAGCTCGACCATCCGCACTGGCCTTCTGAAAGCAGCCCAGTCTGGACTGACGCTCGACCTGCGCATCCTCGAGTCGCGGCCACTGTTTGAAGGTGTCTCGCTGGCTGGTTCGCTCTCGCAGGAATTGAAAACGGGTGATCACAGCATCACGCTCTACACAGATGCAAGCGCGGCGCTGGCAGCCCGAGGAGCTGATGTCGTAGTCATCGGGGCTGATCGCATCGCTTCGTCAGGGGCAGTCAGCAACAAGACTGGCACGCTGCCAACCCTCCTAAGCGCGAAGCACATCTCCCCTGGCGTCAAGACTGTCATGCTGGGCGAATCCGACAAGGTGGCGCCAGGCAAGCCCGAAGAGCACGTCGTCGAGAACAACGACCCCGAGCAGCTTCGACGGGCATGGCGACACGAGTACAACAGCGCGAGAGTTTGTTCTGGAGCCAACCTAGACTTCAGAGTTCACAACGTCTTTTTCGAATGGGCGCCAGCCGACCTTGTCGATGTTTACATCACGGAGCGTGGCGAATGGACGGTGCACGACATCGCACAGCACGCAGACAGGCTGTTGGAGGAGGAAACGCGATTCTTTGGGGACTTGTGACAACAGCATCAGCATCATCATCATGTTCTCATCATCCGAGTCATCATCATTCATGCTGATGACAGAGAGAGGAAGCTCCCCTGAAAGCAAGCAAGCAAGCAGAACAAAAAAAATAACTCCTAAAAGCGAAATAGTCTGCTGCAGCACAGGTGCCTGGTATCTAACTAACTACGAAAGAAACGTATTGTAAAACTGCATATAGTCGGCTTTCCACCAGCAAGCCAGCGTCTGGTAGATGGCGCGCACGCGCTGGTACAGCGTGTCGCCCTGTTTTGCAGATGGGGGAGCTTGAGGGGGTGTTGCGGCGATCTGCTGCCCACCGTTCGCCACCGTCGTCGCTGCTGACGTCTCGCCATTCGCAGGCGGCGGCAGGAAATCGCGCAGCACGCCCTCCTGCGACAGCAGCACCTGCTTCATGTTGGGGTCATGAATCGGATTGCGCAGCTGGTTGCACAGGTACTTCAAGTCCCTGAGTACCTGCTCACAGTCGCGCGCGTACTCGCTGCCCGTCTGCGCCTCCGACTCAAACACGTCGGCGGCCCAGTTGATGTCGTCGAGATCCTGCGTACGCAGGTTGACGAAGACGATCTGGTGCATGGTCAGGATGACGGCCGCGTTGAAGATGTTGTGCAGGTCTTGCAGGAGGAGCTTTTGGCGCGGGCTGCGCAGGCGCATTAAGCGGCCTAGGCGCAGGTTGCGGCGGGCGGCGTCGCTGCAGGCCCGGATCGGCTCGATCTGTGGATGATTCTCGATGTCGAAGGGTTGGTTGATGTTGAAGACGATGCTGGCGATGGCTTTCCACACGGCCATGAGCATTGCGGGGCGGACGGAGAGGATGACGAGCTGAGGAGTTAGTCAGAGATCCAGCCTGGGACACAAAGAGACATGTGGAACACACCTGGTTGTAATTCATGTGCAGGGCCCAGGCGGCGCGGTCCTGGCCAAAATTCTCCGCGCCGCTCAACAGCTCGCCAGTGAAGGCGGCCTGCGTGAACGGATCTGGCGGGAACAGCGTCAGTGGGTCAGGCAGGCACAACGCCGGCGGCAGGGCGGCGTGCCACTTGCGCAGCAGTTCGAGCGCCTTGTCGACGTGGGCCGTGGCCTTGTTGGCCGATCCGCCGGCGCGGTAGCTGCTGTACACGATGTAGTCGGATATCTTGCACAGCTCGATATGCGCGCGCAGTCCAGCCGGCGAGGGCAGCCCACTGTGATTATCAGCTTCGCTCAATGCCTCCAGACATCCGACTCGGGGAACTTACGGGCACTCGCGCGGCAGCGGCAATGTAATGGCGTCGTCCGGGATCGTGGGCGGTCGGCCCATAACGCAACCCAACCACCTACACTCTCAGCAAAGCTCACCAACCAGTAGACAGAAACTCACCTGTCGAGCACATAAACAGTCCAGAAAGTGCGCACATCGATCTCGCTCAGGGTACCTGATCCGCGATGCAGGCCGTTCATGACGCTGATGGTCATGGCATTGCTGACGGCCACATAGGCAGCGTCACGCCGATTATTCTCGATCAGGTATAGCGCCATGAGCGCCAATACGGCAATGTCGTTGGTCGTGTACGTCGTGCGGTCCAGCAGGTTGCCCAGCAGCAGGCGCGCCCGCGCAAACGAGTCCTCTCCCAGTTGCCCGTCAGCGACGCTGCCCGGTTCGCGCAGACGCAGCAACCGACCAAAGGCCAGCGCCATGTGACAGAGCGCTAGGGCCGCCCGCCGGTCGGTCGACCCGTTCCCAGCTACAGCCGCCGTCTCGACCGTGTTCTTGGGGTCCTCAAATGGCCAGAACAGGGTGCCGCCGCTGGCGAAGGCGCCGTGACCATCCCGGATAAAGTAGCACAGTTCGGTCAGCGTGGCTGTGATGTCGGCCTCAGGCGGTAGCGAGTACGGATTGACGTCAGGCAGCCTCAGCGGGCGCGAGTCGTGCGTCTGGTACTGTCCGACGGACCCCAAGAATGCTGCCCCAGCCGGCGTCTCGCCCGATCGGCCATCCAGCACGAGAGCTAAGGGCGTGGCCGTGTTGATCAGCTCCTTGAGCGTGTCAAGGAAGGTTGCTCCCGACGTCTCTCCCAGATAGCGGGTCGTGCCGGCCGGGTCGGCCAGCATGCGGCCGTCAATACCGCCGGGCAGGCGGGGGCAAGGCTCGTCGGAGGAAGCAAAGGTCGGCACGGCATCCCGGGAGGCCAGCTGGCTCTCGAGTTCGGCGACGCGACGACGCAGTGACTCCAGCTCGGCCTTGGGCACGGTGACGCGCTCGACCGGTTCCGGGTACAGGCACTCGCGCTGGCTCGTGGCACACTGGCGGCAGGGCTTCTCGCCGCTGCACTTGATGCGGCGCACGTTGCAGCTGTTGCAGCTGGAAGAAAAAGTCAGCTTTCACTCCGAGCAGACAATCAAAATAAAATCACTGAAGGGTCCTAGGCCTACGCTGTGGCCACGCGCTTGCGCTCGTCGGGCGCAACCTTCTTCCTGCGCGGATTGACGGGCAGGCGGTGCAGCGGCGACGGCGTCGACGTCGTCGTGGCCGTGGGCTGGTCAGGGTGCGCAGACGAGTGCGACGGCCTCGGCATGGTCTGGCATCGTCTGGGAGAAATGACGCTGGTATGGTTGGTGTCGGCGATGCTGCTTAGTTGCTCAGTGCTGGCAGATGGCGATCCGCGCTGGGCGGGGGATGCGAATGCTGCTATGCTAAGCTCAGATGGGAGCTGCGTGAACTCAGAAAGCTCGGAAGTGGGTGAGCTCGGTGTCGGTACCCGTGGTGGAGGAGAGAGAGCTCTGGTGTCGGGCGCTTGGGCGGGTGCTCGTTCGCTGGTTCGCTGGTGGCCAAGGAGGGGGAGCCCTTTCAGCCAATCCACACGCGCGGCGCGGCACAAAGCTCTGTCCGGTGGGGCCCGCCTGCTCGCTTTCCTTCCACCTTCATCCTTGTCTCTGTCTCTCGCTGGTACATGCTGTGCTACCCGCACGTGCCAAGCTTTTTTGTCCTCCTTTCGTGCATTTGTGTGCTTCTTTTCTCGCACTTGCCTTGTCTTCTTTGTCAATCTGCCTGTCTCCACCCTTATCAGCCGATAAGCAGGCAGCGCGGGAGGGTGGGGGTTCTTGAACGCTGTCGCCCCATAAGTCATTGCGCTCGGGTCAGCTCGAGCCGATCAGCGATGGAAAGGTTGGCGATCGTTGTCAGTCAATCAATCAATGGAGAATCGATTGATGCAATTGTCTCTTGATGGAAAATCGGCAGTCCGTCCGTTGCTGATATTTCCATCCACCCCAGAACCAAGGGCTCCTCCTTCTCTCAGTTTCCACGATTCCATGCTTCCCTGATAGTAAGTGCAACTTGCACCATCGGGACGCGCACGCTGGCGTTGGGTATCGAGCCGATGCCCTGCCGCAGCCGATTGGCCTCGCCAGCCGCCCTCCCGATTGAGCGATTGCGCAGCAGAAGAAGAAGGCTTGGGCGTGGGATTCTTGGCCGTCACCACATCGCCCGCATGCTTGGCGATACACTTGTTGATCGCTTCAAGATGGCGACCGCCTACTGCCGGGCTCATCCACTGCTGCCGTACCCAGTGCCTGCCGCCAGCACTCCGTAAGCCGGTGTGAGGAATGACTGCAGCAGTGCAGTATGCGCCGAAGCCTCGCTGTCGGATCTTGCCTGCTCGTGACCCTCGGTTGCCAAGTGGAAAAAGGGAGGGTACCACAAGCGACATAAGCAGAGCTCGATGTGATTGGGTTGGGAGAGTCGGCTTGAGCCAATCGAGAGCTGGGTTTTGTAATGGGCTGTCACAATTCAGAAATGATGCTACACCAGAGTTCGCTGATGATCGTACACATGCAGGATCGGATATGAGGCGGACTCGACAAGGCTTGATATGTACTCAACTACTCAAGGAATCGACATGATCAAGCACAATGCTAACAATGCTAGCAGCATCGTCGACAACGCCTGTCGGCAGCACCTCCATACACATCGATCTTGCCGTCATCCCATGAGACCGCACTCGGCTTGGTCTCTACGCTGCCACCCATGTGCTCCCACCCGGTCCAGCTCTCATTCTGCGAGATGCGCTGATCCACCACCTCATTATCTCCCGTGACATACAACTCCACGCAGCCCTTGTACGCAACCACGTCCAGCGACTTTCCCTTCATCAAGCTTTCCTCCCAAATTCATCCAGCTGCTCCACTTCCCGCCCTTGTACGTCTTGTGCCAGCAGGCGTCGTCTGTGCCCTTTACAAACATGTCCATCCGCCCATCCCACGCACGTGCGGCCGGCTCTGCGTCCAGTGAGCCCCCTAATGGCTCCCAATCGTCCCAGGCCGACTAGTCGTCCTTATACTCGCGATGCCAGGCCTGTCCATCTTCGCCTTTGCAGAAGACGCTTGTGTGGTTCTCTCTCCAGCTAACTGCCTTGGGGCGGCCCGTCAAGGTAACCTTCCGGGCTCTCCCAGGAGTACCATCCCCCGCGAAGATTGCCATATCTCCTGTGCCAGCACTGTCCATTCCGGCGCCGACACATATATAGCAGCATGACCCTTTCCCCAAGAACACGCCGAGGGATAATAAGCAATACTCTCGCCCATAGCCTGCCATCTCCCCTATCCCATCGACGAGTCGTACGACCGATGCTAAATCTGACCATCCGTTCCCTTGCAAAAGATGTGGTAATTGTCCCTCTTGCGACTGCAGCTCGCCGGCACCGAGTCAAGCTCCCCTCCTACATCGGCCCAACTGCTCCATTTGCCGCTGTTGTCGAGATACTTGAGTTTGCAGGTGCGGTTCTTGCCTGCGTACCACGTGTCGAGTCGGTAGCCGCCCTGCGACGAAGCAGAGAGATGCTATATGCCGCTTCCTTCGAGAATTTCCCAGCGGCCGGAAGTTGCGCGTGTGAAGATGGACTCGGCGACGGGGACCGGACAGAGTCAAGAGTGCGGTTAACGGGGGAACTGTTGTAGTTTTCGCTGGGACGTTACGTTTGGGGAGGAAGCCGCCGTGGTCCCGGGGGGGTGTTCCAGTCGCGGTACCGGTCCGGGGCGAAGGATTGAACGGCTGGGCGAGGATAGGAAGGGCAAAGAGAAGGAACTTCATGATAGCGGCGTGGAGGTCTAGCTAGCTCTCATTCTCGGGACTTCTTTGGAATAAATAGGGCGAGCACTTTTCAAGAATATGGGGCTCAAACTCCGGGGTACAGTTGTTGGCCAACATTGATTCAAGCGAGCCGTCACAAATATAAACCCAGTCAACATGTCCAGCCGGTCAGCAACATATCAATTCATCTGTCCTGCAACAAAGCTATTTATTCCTCTTCGTCTCGCTCACCTTTCACAGGCCCCCATTCCCTCCTTGGCCCCAGCAAATGCGTCATCTTCCCAACCGCCTTGGCGAAGTCCCTGAGGAACCGCCACCTTAACCTGCTCACGCTCCCCCTCTGCGCAAAGTCGTTTAGCTTCCCCTTGGGAAAGAATTCGACCACCTCCGCCAGCGACTCGTCATGCGCGGCAGCGACGAGCACGTTCTTGTGCGCATCTGCATCCTGCAGTTTATTCACCGTCCGCAGCAGCTCGTCCACGTCCTCGTGGATAGACTCAGCCCCTGTCATGCGGGCGGGTTCATAGAACGTGTCGACGGAGCTTCTCCCCCTCTGAGCTTGCAACTCATCAAATATTGCTCCCGGACAGCCGTAGTGGCAGTCAACGGGGTGCGGATCCGGCGCAAATGGGTCGGGTCGGATGTCGCTTGGGATAGGGAGGTACTGGCTGGGACGGATTTCACCGGGGTGATGAAATAGGTCACCAGCGAGGAAGATGAATGAGGGGTCTGGATCGGGGGTGACACGAGCCAGGGCGCTGATATGCCCTGCCGTATGGCCCGGCGTCTCGATAAGGTAGAACGAGCCGTCGGCGAAATAGTCTAGTGCTCTGAAGCGGCCGATCTGTAAGGGCTTGTAGCGACCGTTATTGCCGGTCGCGAAATCGAGCTCGATCAGTTCGCGCCCGGTGTAATCTGTCTCGAGGATTGGTGACGTCGGATCGGCCGGGTAGCCTTTGGGCAGCTTGCCGCCAATGATGAGCGCTGTGCTGGGCTCGAACCGGCTCGGATCGCCCGTGTGGTCGAAGTGGGTATGGCTCCAGATCACTGCTTCGATGCGCTTTGTGTCGATGCCGCCTGCGTCGAGGATCTCGCGCACATCTTTCTTGGTACGAAGCGTCCACCCGAGGGCATTTAGGAGCGATATTAAAGGTGGACTCAGGTTCTTCCAGTCCTTGCGGATGCCGAGGTCGAAGACGAGGGTACGGTCGAGGGTGCGGTGCTGGATCAGGAATGAGTAGATTGGCGCCGCGAGGTAGTCGTGGCCTTCAATTGGCGGCGTAAGGAACAAGCGCACCGGCGCGCCACGGATCGTGGCTCCCGTGTCGATGATGGACACATCGACCGTGTGCGGAGAGGGGGGAATTCCCAGATCCGGTGGAGCGGCCATGCCAATAGATAACAGTAGATCAACAGTAAAACACCGTCATTAGAGCTAGCAGCTGAAAAAAAAAAAAAGAGAATAGTACGAATGGGGATGAAGTCTGAACCTCGGGGTGGACTTCGCTCCCAGGGGGAGGGCATTTTATGCCATTATTGGACCTCCGTTCACCCATCTTCATAACTAAGGTAACTGCTTACTGGGGTCAATTCTTCGTTCCACACAGTACCCGTGGACAGGACTCATCAAGGAACCAGCGAAATCCCTCAGATATACATACGTCACCAGCTGGCAGCCGGCCCACTTGCAATGCGGTACGGCTGGCGCTCGAGCATATAACTTAGCATGCGCGTCTCGTCGGTCTTGAGCCACTCCATCTTATCGCGCAGCCAGTAATACACTTTCTCATACTTATCATAATCTTCGACCCACAGCTGGAACCAGCTCTGCAAGATACTATGCCGCACGCGCTGGTACACGTCCGGGCGGTAGAGAAAGTCCCGGAACAGGCGGAAGCGCCGGCGCAGGTCGGGAAGGTCGTCCGCCGTGCAGCTGATCGAGTATTGATAGGGATACCCGTCTCTCGCCTTGGTCCACGATAGCCCTCCGAGGATCTCGTTGCCGATTGCCTGCCACTGCCGCAGGGGGGCCGGTTCGTTGTGCTCGCCGTAGAAGTCTTGGTATAGCATGCCCCAGCCAAAGGTGAGCATATGAAAGATCCAGTTGAGGTCCTCCTTCATGTTTATGAGCGCGGCCTGGGTCAGGCGTTCGGCCAGCTTCTTAAGACCGATTTTCTTCATCTCACACGTGTCGCATGACCAGGGCCAATTTGTGTCCCAGTCACGCTGCGCCTCCTGAATGAATGAGTCGGTGAACCAATACCGAAACGCGCCCTGCTCCTGCCATACGCCGCATTCATGACAACGAATGACGTAGTGGCACCACTGGAAGAGCGAGGGACCGTACGGCAGCGGCCAGCTAAACAGGCGCGGACGGTCCTTGGCCGGCAGCGGATCGAAGTCGAATAGTCCTGGGTAGCAACGCTCCCAGATGTAGGTGAGGCGTGCCGGTCGGCTCGCGATACCTGGTTGTTGGGGGTCAAAATGCCATTCGGAGAAGAATGGGTTGAGCCGCTTGTAATGGCCGCGCTGGAAGAGGCACTCGATGCAGCGACGGCGGCGACGCTGGCTGCCACAGAGGTGTTTCTCGGCTTCCGACTCAGCGATCTCGACTTGGGTGTGGGAGGAGTGCTCGAATCGAGCGCCGTCGCCTGTCTGAACGGCGTTTAGCTC
>Ga0065720_1019856_pt1 | contig 19368 bp, 15 predicted proteins | sample Thericmetagenome_FD_59107 | JGI IMG/M metagenome (GOLD analysis project Ga0065720, IMG submission 59107) | Thermophilic microbial communities from the Joint Bioenergy Institute, California, USA of rice/straw/compost enrichment - eDNA_2 v2... | ecosystem: Engineered > Solid waste > Grass >...
AAAAAAACTGATGTAACACAAGGACTTACTCCTTGGCCGTCACGGCCAACATGCATGATGACTGGCACGGTAGGTATCAAGGGAGCAAACACACCCCCTCAGTCCCAAACCCCCACCAGTTCCTCGGATGGACATCTTCGAGCACGTCTAGCCAATGGGCATCTGCCTTGGTGTCAACCAGCAGCATTTCGCTTGCCAGAAAGATGACCAAAGACCAGTGTAAAGAACAATTCGTCACATATCTGGAAGCTTCTCCAGGCGATCGGGTAGCTCTCATGCTTAGTTGGATATCTCTGGCGAATCTGGATAGACTTAGATCACTTGTCTCCTGGATCTAGGCATCAGCTTTGATCCTGTTGGAGCAGCTGTATTGTTCCTTCCCCTCAGCCCTCATATCGACCCGCTTCCGTCATTGGGCACCAACAACATTGACCTGCTGATTGTCATTAAGTCCAACAACTCAACTCTTCCCTCCCCCCAAAGGCCGCTTTGTGCTCCCGCACCTCTGGAAGACAATTGGATAGATCACGACTATCACAGATTGCCCAACTCATCCAGTCCTCGCATCAACATCAAAACTGGGCAGATGGTAGTGATGAGATGGCAGTGGTAGGCCTGTCTGAAGGGGAAGTTGCCAGCTGGACACTGGGGAAGTTGCAAAGCTGAGCGGCCACGGCGTCTGTGATGGTGGTCACTGTAAGTTCATGTCATCATTACTGCCAGCAAGATAATGCTTCTCCAGCGCGAGCCCAGATGGGCCCCTCCAGCTGGTTGTCGTGAGTAGTACAATCCCAAGGTCCCAAGTAGAGGGGATGACGAGAACATTTCCCTTCTTGCGGCATGCCAGAACGGGAATAAGCGACCTTGGATTAAAACTCTTAGCATGTCCGTCTCCCATCCGGTTTCCGACTGCTCGGTCGGTCTTCCGCTCTAATTCACACATGCCAGCCGGCTGAGGCAGAAACAGTTAGGCAGTGTAGCAGCTAAGGCTCTTGTAGAGATCCGAACCCTCAGCACTGGGTCAGTCTGGAGACTTGTTGGGGAAAAGATGAGAACTCCCTTCGCCTCTTCTGTCAGGACACAGGGTCGAAAATCTTTTTTGATGCCCCTCCGAGAGAACAAGCAGAGTGACGCACGCTACGCAGTAGCCCCTCGTTCAGCGACGCCCGTCATTGGTCGATATCAGCCGATTTCAGGGATCAGGCCCTTATCTGGGCTGTCCTTATTACCCTCTTTTACCGCAGCAGCCGCTGCAGAGTGCAGCCAACGACCCGCTTGCTCTGCCCGAGCGAAGGCTAGCCGTGGGAGTGGTGTTCTCTGTGGGCTGGCTCTCCACAGGAAGTTCGCTACACCTCCCCCACAGTTCCAGCTCAAGTTGCCCTTGGTACTGCCCCCATCTCTCTAGTCTTCTGTGCCTGGGAAGCGGCTAGTTGAGCTGTCACCCTGAGCCCTGCCAAGTTGGCATGCCATGTCAAGTTCCTGATCTTTCATCAACCTTGTTACGTCACTATGTCCTCTATCTAATCGGCCTCAGTTCGAGCTGGGAGAAAAGCTCCGAAGAAATGAGTGCGAGTTTTTTAACGGCTAACATTTGCTTGTGGACCCGACGCGGAAAATACCCCCCCACTTCACTGCAGCGCGCTCAGTTCACGTCATGGCAAACATGGTGCTCCCTGCTCTTTCAGTGACATCACCATGTGTTGGGTAGCATCCTGATGAGCCCCATCCTTTCTACTGATTCTCACCGAAAGTCGGTCAAAGAGAACAGGGGCATCACATGAATAAGAATTTTTAAGGCGTTTCTTAGGTCAAATGGGAATGAGGGGTGACCTGTGGGAAGTGGGAAAATTGGCAAATTTCGTGAATCCTGGGGTCTTGGCTTTAGAGGAGAGATCTCGAGACCGAGTTGTGGGTACATGTTCCATCCTTTGGGTTAGGGATAAAGACTGGGACAACAAATGGTCCGCAATGTAGAGAGAAACTGGGTTAAAAGAGGAATATTGAATGATGAATGAGGCTCTGAGAGTTGCAAAGATGAGGTTGGCATTCCTTCAAGTGGCTCATTGGGAACAATGCTGTCAAGATGGATATTGCGAAACATTACACAAAAATCTTGCTTGCCTTTAAAGGCATGATACAAAACAAGAACAGGGTTCACTACTCACTGAAAGACAGCTTGCGCACCTAGGTAGGCTGTAACTTGTAACATGCTGTTGTGAAGTTTCTGTTGGTATCAATCTTTGGCTGAACTGGAAATCTCAAGCTACAAGAGCCGGGAACTGGGAGTGAGAAAGCGAGATAGCGACAGACTGGAATAGCACAAGATCAGCAAAGCAAGAGAAGAACATAGTGGTTGACTTAAACCAGAAGCTTGATTGTTTCTTTGGTCAATTTTCGTACAAAAAACACGCTATCAGGCAGTGTAACCTGTGCTCATTCTTCACCCACAAAATATGTTATCATGTCTGCCAAAGATGGCCACAGGTCAACATGAACCAAACTGTGCTACTTCCTGAACTAGACTGCATCAGAGCAAAGGTTTTGACATCCTGCCCTCCGGTATCTCTCACTATGACCTGAGAAACAGGCTAAGAGAGATAAGGAGACGGAGTTATAACCAAATATGCATCATGAATGTTATAGGGTGACGGCTTTCATCACAGAGACCATGACGATCCGTCCTTCAACTACTCCGTGGCCACACGGTAGCTGCACTGTGGATGTGGGTGTGCCGGCCGGAACTCTGGCCCCACTCACCGGTGCCGGAGCTGAGTATGGTCCGGGTGCCCCGCTTTGTGCCGACATCATGTCCGGAGTACCTCCGCAACACAGCCCCGTTGCTTGCGGTGATGACTTCAAAGGTGACAGGGGGGTGTCTATGAAGTGAAATCATTACTATTGAATAATATTGACATTGTTTAGGGGCTTCCAACAGTTGTAGGTAGTCGAAGGCTCCGGAGGTTGTGATATTCAGGGCTCATGGCGAAGCAAATGGTCATGAGAGTGGCATCAATAAAAGCTCCAATGAGTTCTATTCTCACTATTTGCCAGATGACCGAGACATGGGGCATAGTTATGCCTATCGCCCATATTTTGTCCTCTTCCTCTTTCCTTCTTCCAGGCAGAACACTCGTTCTTCCGCTCATCCCCTTCTAATACTCAGACCCGATAAAAGTATCATTTTCACTTTTCAGTATAACTTTTTTTCCCTTCCATTTGTCTGACACCCTATTTGGTGGGAAACCAGATGTCACTAGCTTCTACACCCAAGATCATAACTTCGACCTAGACTTCGATGCCTGCTGATAGCATGGAAAGACCTGACAAAAGGATTCCAATAACCAACGAAATTCCAGTTTTTTCTTCCATTTGTACTTTTCTTTTGTTGTTTCTACCTCTGTTGGAAGGCTAAATCTGAAGGCTATACCTTACAGATCATATACTAACTTTCACTTTAACACTCAAGCCCTGGCAGCTGCCCCATTGGCTGAGGAGTCAGCCAAGTACACATGTGCAGAGAAATTGATGACTTCACAACAAATAAGCAAGCCCCTGCAGCTGTGATGCATTTGATTTCCAAAGTTTTGCATACCAGACCGGGGATTGGAACTGACAAGTACAGAGAGGACCTGATCACTTGTCAGAAGTACATTTACAAGTCTCTATAGAACATGGAACGATTGAACAATTTGAAGGCTGAAAAATGAAGTTACAAGGGTCACTTGTAAAGGATCGATGTTGGGTGCTGTAATGGTGGACTTGGTCTGGTGCAGGCAGGGATCAACAATAGGTCAGATGGGTTAGATAATAGCCACTGACGATGTGGGGTGCACAACGAAGTCCATTGATATATGTAATAATTTTCTTGGTCCTCAGTGTTCTTGTGCTGGGAGAGGAAAAGCAAACGAAGTCCTTCATTGTTAGCTGCAAGTGACCGTGATGTGGTCACCACTGACCTACCTCGGTTAGCTCGGGCTCCACTGAGGTCAGCTGCACACTTGACTTTATATAAGAGCCATGCTCATCCGCCCTCACGCATATGTTGTTTAGAAGGCAGAGCGTTGTTATTCTGCAGCACCCATTGTGCTTGACAGATTCCCTCAGGGCCGTGTGTTCTGCAGGGCAACGCGCAGGTAAATACTCCCATCCATATCATGATTTTCTTGTACATCCAAGATTCATTGTGTCCGGGCACTTTTCTTATAAAATCCTTTTGCTGTTGTGAGTGCCTCGGCCTACCAGGCTTTCAGGGGTCTCGTCCTCCTGCCTTGACCATCTTGGTTATTCGGTCGCATGGCTCCATATATCCTCCGGGATCAACCACGTAGTTGTGTCGTTCACAATCATTCTATCTCTGGCGTCCCTTGTGTTGGCAGTTGGGGATCTCTGTGTTTCAAGTTCCCATCAAGATCCAATCTTTCCCGGAGTGACATCGCTGCCTTCTTCACGGAGAGTTGAGAGAGGCTAGAAGGGACAGACAATTCTTCCTGACAAAGTTGGCTGCTCTTCATCTGTGGTTGGGGATGCGTCCTAAGAGATATCAATTGGTTATGGCTAGATATATCTCCATAAATGTTGGCTGTGCTTTGTTGAATGTCCTTTGTTAGAGTCGACAATGACTTCGGTCAAAGAGTTTTGCAATCACAAGCTCAAGTGGGAACAGAATGAAATTATCAGAGGAAGCTACATTAATTCATTGGGAATGGGTGTAAAGAGATGTATTTAAGCAAGAAGACACACAATGGCAGTAAAGTAATTTATACCTCCCCGTTCTTAGTGCATGTGGTTACTGACAAAATACCATATTTTATATCAGCACACGGTCTGGTGTTCATGGATCTGGCAGTATCCCTAGGAAGTGCGTGACTATGTCCTCGCAAAAGGTGGCATATCATTAAAGTTAGGCCACAGAGATAGATGTGAACAAAGGAACTTTGACTCAGTTCGGAAAATGTTCCCTGGGTCAATGTCAACCTCAAAGAAGTAATGAAGACAAAAGAATCTGGAATGAGATACCTTGGCAATTGTTCAGGGCACATTTGGAGCTCCACTCGTCAATTGTTTGATGGGACATCCGGCACTCACAGCCAGCGTCCACTCCAGGCAAGGCTTGAGGCAACTTGCAGCCAACTGGAAAGTATGGCTGAGTGGAATTATGTAGGGCCTTTGCATTTGACACTTGCATTTGGCTGGAGACCCACCCAAGGGGCACTCACACCAGGCCCGCTTATGGGTAGAGACAGACACTCAAATCTCCATGGGTGGTCACTGCGGGTGTAGCAGCCCGCACTTCAGGTTTCTCTCCTGTAACAATCAGTTTTCTCTTTTACGAAGCAAAATGATGGCAACCAATGCTCACCCCCCCGATGACAGCACTTCTGACAATCATCACGGATGAATTGCGCTCCGTCCATGATCCTGTCATCCGGGAATAGCATAACCGCGCTGTAAACACTGTCTTATCGCGCCAATTACAGGACAATGACTGGAACTGACTGCAAGAGCATTTGTTGCCCTTCATTAAGGATAATTTCTCATTCATTTAGGGCTCATCTTTGAAGGCATGCCGCATGTTCTGGGGCCTACATACACATCCCACAGTCGTCACCAAGCAGGCTGTTACCTACTGCGTCCTCTACTCTATGTGTTGCAATAAACGTAGGCTTCCTACCCTGTCCTTCTCTTATTTGTGTCTTCCAGTTCGCCATCGAATGCCTAATTGATTACTCTCTGCACAGATCTTGAGCTCCCAGATGATTGGCTGGAGAGACTATTACTGGAATTTTGAGAGCAGCTAGAGGAGGATGGTACAGGCCGAGCTAGTACAAAGTGGATGTATAGATGCCAGTGTTACAATTAGGGTACTTCTTGGAAGCTCGACCAATTGACAAAGGCTCAACCATATGTCATAAGGCCATTGCTGAGAAAAATGACAGAGTCAATGGTGATGTCTAAATTGATCACAATCACCACAAAGTACATCCTACCTCACAATGAAGCAAAGTTAAAAGAGAAGACAAGATAGAACCAAGAAGATACAATGGCACATTTCAAACGCGAAAATTTTTCCCCTGAATGTCCCAATCGGTCCATCCAACTTCCCATTCATATGATCCCAAACCATCCAAAACCGCCCCAACCATCTAGTCCTTAACGTTAATGTAACGATAAGGCTTAGCAGTTCGGCTCCCAATCTTGTAGTTGATCGGGCGCTTGTACTTGACGCAGCCACTGGCCTTATTGCGGCACTCGAGAGTGTTGAAGGTCTTCTTAGCGCTGTCGGCCCAGGAGAGGAAGAGCACAACGTGGCCGCCGTCGCCACCGGTGCCGCTGCCGAGCGTGCCGACGAAATCACCCTTCTTGAGCTCGCTCCATTTAATTTCCTTTGCGATCTTGGTCATGGTTACGGTGCTATAGCCAGGGGCCCAGGCGTGCAAGGCCATGGAGACAAACTGTTCACGTTAGTATTAGATTGTTGGTTAGGCGTGTGAGAGACTTACGCCAGAGCAATCTGTGCGATACTTCCTTCCCTGAGGATCCGGATAGTAGGCGCTCTGCGAGTAAGGCACCTTCTTATTGATCCAGTACATGCCGCGCTCGATGATTTCATCGCGAGTAATCTTCCCCTGGTACGAAGACTTCCCGCTGGAACCGCTACCGCCGCTGCCTGAAGAAGAGCACTGCTTGGTGACCATGCTGTTGGAGCCCGTCTTGACATAGTAGTCCGAGACATAGCAACCGTCCTGCGTCTTGTCCCAAAGGTTGTTGCCATTGATGCTCTCGCCCTTGATCTGGCACGAGATTTTGACGTCGGTACCCTTCTTGTAGGACTTGATCACTTTGTAACTGGTGCCGGGGCCAGAACGGCAGTTGACACCTTCGCCAGTGATGGGGTAGGCTGTGACCATAGAGACGGCGGCCGCCAAGGTGAGGAAGATGCTAGTGAGTTTCATTGTGGTGGTTGTGTTGAGAGCTTCCGAGTAGAGAGAATGAACTGGACGTTTGGGGAAGAGAATGGAGTTTTGTTGGAGAGCTTGAGGCTTGAGAAGTATTGATTATCTGAGGCTGTTTTGAGCCACTGATGCTGATGATGATGTCGAGGCAGGAATGTTGAGATCCTGAGCCGTCTTTATACTTTTTCCAACATTCAAGAACTGAACACGGTTCTCTAGTTTCTAAGTTAGTCTTTTTTCCATGACTACTGTCGGACTGACTGCTTGACTCCATCATGACAGAGCTCATCCTAAGCTGTCCGTTGAGGATACAATTGATGCAATCTCAATTGACCCAATTAACATCCTGCTTACTTTGTTCGAATGCCATTCTTGGATCTCAGCCCTTGGTAAGGAGAATTGCAAAATGAGATAATTGGCATCAGCCAGACAACGTTAGCCCGGTCCCACAGTGGTGGTAACAGTATCGGCGGCACAGCCGCAGCTCTTACTGGTAAAGGTGCTGCAAGGTACCACGCGAGATCCACCAATAGCGGATGCTTTACCCCAGATCAACCCCTGTAAGTGCTGTAAATAGCACAGCCCCGCCTGACGCTTTTTGTAAGACGGACAGACTTCACCAAACTCTTAGCAGACATGCATGCCATTGAAGAGAATGTAAAAATATTCTACCAGATATTCTCGTCGACCGATCTATTTTTTGGCGCATGAATGATACGAGCTTGCTGGAATAAGTCGGGGCCGCGTCGGCCGAGTTCCACAGTTCCAGGAGTTCTCAGCTGAGGTCCATAGTACTGCCTAATCCGCGGGAGCGTGGTTCTGGAGGACAAAATCACCACTTTTGGCAGTCGGAAAGGCTCAGCAGCAACATATGTTTGTCCGAGCATTTTTCTTCCTGAAATAAATATAAGCTTTTTGGTTCAATTATCCACATCGTTGATTGACAAAATTTAAAGGATCGCAAGAGAGGTCCAATAAGCGATCTATGACATTGTTGCAATGCTCTTCGACTTCGATGGAAGCAATTCCACGAGATAGCTTCTACTGATCAGCTAGTCAATTATTTCTAGGTCAGGAGACTCAAGGAATCACAAAATATTCCATCAGGTTCAATTCCAAGAGAAGGGCTGCCCAGAAGCGGATGGCTCTCAGGACATGACGCTAACACAGCAAGAGTAGTTTGTCACATCCCTGACTTAAGGTACGCTCCAAGCATGAACAAGACACCAATGAGCAATCTAAGAAGTATTGATGTCCCTATCCCGGAGTTCTTGAGGGAACTTCAGGTAATATCTTGACTGAATTTGATTTGTTGAGGGTAGGACAATCCCAATATGTCTCTCTCAACCCCAAGTGTTAGTTGCAAGTGACCGCGATGTGGTCACCACTGACCTACCTCGGTCAGCCCGGGCTCCACTGAGGTCAGCTGCACACTTGACTTTATATAAGAGCCATACTCATCCACCCTCACGTGTGTGTAGTTTAGAAGGTAAAGCGTTGTTATCCTGCGGCACCCATTGTGCTTGACAGATTCCCTCAGAGCTGCGTGTTCTGCAGGGCGACGCCCAAGTACATACTCCCATCCACATCACCATTTTCTATACATCCAACATCAAGTAAACATGAACATATTAGTACTATTACCGAAAACAACGCGACTGAAAAATGCTACAAATACGGGATATCATGTCACATGAAGTGCCATGGTAATCGACACATATTTGATCCATCTCCTTATGCGTCTCGATATTTGGCAATGACAAGTTCTTCTGCTTACTCCCGTCCGATTGATAGAGTCGACCGTCTTTGTTATCTCTATCGCGTAACCAGCACACAAAACATTGGAATAGAGCAGGCCATGATGGCTGTTGCGAGCTCAATGGTACCGAAGACGAAGAGTTCCACTGTTGTAGCTAGACTGCTTAGTCGTCATATCGGGTGGAGAGGCTGAGAAAGGAGAGATTACTGTTTTCGTTACCGATGACATATAGTGTCTTGACATTAAGAAAGAACATCAACCCTGGTCTGTTGAAACTAAGCAACAAATCCCATTACTACTCACATGGAGCCGGTCACTTATACGTCACTTACATGACACCAGCGCTCATAGCAACCACCGCTCCCAGTATCTTCCTCTCATTAATCGTCTCCGTTCACACCATTCTCCATGGAATCAACGCCAACACAATATCCATCAACACACTAAACGCACTAACCGCCGTATTGAAGCACTCAACCACCTCTCAACCATCTTTGACAGGGGGGCACTTCCCTCGGGGATGCTCACAAATCCACAGCCTCGAAATCAGCCAGTGCTGCACCCATTGTATTATCCCTTTAACGGCGAACATCAAACTAACAATAATCAGGATCGACCATACCATATAACGCATGCGGCTTTGTGGGAGATGGTGATGTGTAGCAGGGATCGGGCAATAAGGTCATGCTCCAACAGGTTACCAGGATGGAGTGGAAGCCGGTGATACAGGAGTACTTGACTACGTAAATGATTGTATTCATAGAGCGTTGGATTTCATAGCACCGGCCAAGGCCGTAATGAACGGCGATGGTTTGGAGGAGGGCGAATCGTGGGTTTCAGGATGTCAGCGGTGTATCAGGGAGAGTTAAGGGGGGCATAAGAAAGCTTGGCTCCCTGAGGCTGACTGATAAGCGAAAAAAAATTTTTCGACAGAATACACACGCAGGCCGTGATCACGGCGGATCCATCCCACCAGAGCTTGCGTCACCTCCACAGTTGCAAAGTACCCGGAGAGCATCAGGGGATATGGCGGACAGAACTGTCAGGGCCCAGATGAGCCTTCTAGGTACAGGCCGTAATTGCTGTTTATGTCGTCGGCATCGCTACGGACAATAAAGCCAGGTAAAGTTGTGGGATACGGGATGCAGGTTCGTGGTTGAAGTCATGACTCTGAACTTTTGGGACCGAGTTCGAGGATCTTTAGCTCTTCATCAAGAGGTAAAATGCAGCATTGGTTGCTTCGGCTGTTGCAACATCGCTTCGTACCGACATATAGCAAGTTGCTGTGTGAAAACTTGGCTTTCTTGAAGATGTTGCGAGGGAAAACGGCGGAAAGGAAACCTCAGTTCTCTGTAGCTGCCCAGACGGAATCTCCTTCAGCTCAGCACGTCTCGACGACTCATCTCGTGCCAGCCCATCTTAAAGCGCTAGCTCCAAAGCATTCGAGCTCGATCACGCCGTAACCACACCCGGTGCTGTTGCGGCGTGAAAGGCGGGGAAGGCTTTAGGGCATGGAAACCAGTTTGCTGTTCCGGGATGAAGTCTCATTGGTCATTTTTTGTGACAGGCACCTCAGCTGGTGAGGACGATTCCCAAACGTGTTGGCAGGGTTCCATCTGCGGAGCCTGGGGTAACCAGAAACGGGAAGATGCATCTACAGGACGGTACCAACGTGAGTGCTTGATGCCTCTTAAGATATCACCATCCTCAAGGTGTATGCTGTGCTGTTGCTATCATGAAAGGCCTCAGCAGATTCCCAACCGAGTGTTGGTATAACGGGAGACTTGGTCTGGTACAGGCAAGATTGAGAATGGGTCAAATGGGTTAGATGATAGCCACTGACGATGTGGGGTGCACGACGAGGTCAATTGATACGTGTAATAATCTTTTTTGGTCGTGTGGCTCCATATATCTTCCGGGATCAACTACGTATTTGTGTCGCTCACAATCATTCTATCTCTGGTGTCTCTTGTGTTGGCAGTCGAGGACATCCCTTTCCTTGTACTGCCGTGTCCGTATGACAGATGCATAATTCTTTTAATTTGGGTCACGTAGGGGTAGAAGTAGTTCTTTTACTGCGCTACTGGCAGCTAGAATGATTACTGAAGTATCAAGGAAACTTGCTTCATGTTATACCCTCAATGCTGTGGTGTACGCATTTTGGCACCAATAGTGATGAGGTCACTCCATAGTAATCTATGCTACTGGTAAAGCCTTTTGCACGGCAGCTTTTGCTTCAAAATCAATGTTTAAGCATTGTTGATAGCTGAACATAACAAACTCAGAATTTTTTGGCGTCCCTTGAGATGATAATTGAAGGTTGCTTTGCTGCTTGTGTCACATGGACACGGCAGCCCAAGGAGAAGAGATATCCCTGACAGCCAACATTTGGAACACCGGTAACACAAGAGCTGAGAAGGGCATATTTAATTGGTAAAGCCCGGGAAATATAAGGGGGTGGCAAAAATGAGTTAGATAACCTTGCAACGATGAGGAAAACCCCTGAAGATCCCACGAGACCGCGAGGTACTCAACAAGGGCAAAGGGATTTTATAAAGGGAGCTACTTGGACATAATGAAGGATTTCTCTTGGTTTCCCTCTTCCCAACACAAGGACACTGAGGATCAAGAAAGATTATTACACGTAGCAGTTGACTTCGCTGTGCACCCCACATCGTCAGTGGCTATTATCTAAACCAACTGATCTATCGTTGATCCCTGCCTACACCAGACCAAGTCCCCCGTTAGACCCTCAGCGACCTATGTCAGAAGAGTAGACAAGTCGGTCCGTTGAAGAAACTTAAGTCCCACAGAAAGCCAAGATCTATTGAGAGAAATCTAGCTCCAACCAACAACCCACAAATGTATCTCTGCCACAAACTCAGCCACCCATTGAGAGGGAGGGCCAAGCCGGTTAGCCAGAGGGTTTAATCTGCCTCCAGCCATTCCTCAACTCCCCACTGAAGAGGAAAAATCATGTCGGTCTGGTGGAGGATGTCGGTCTTAGCAAAGTACTTGCCTTCTTTCTCCCAAAGCAGTGTTGTCGACAGTGAAACCTCTGCGATAGAAAAAACAGACCCACACCATCAGTCAACTAACCCCCAGAGTCCCAAACTTAGCACAATCGACAGTGCAGTTTCTGATACACTGCAAAGCAGACCCGCACCATCAGGAGCCGGCATCAAGCGATAGTTAGGTCTCTGCCAAGATATAAGGGCAGTGCCACGCCATTTAACAGTTGACGAGAATAATATCAGCTAAAGGCTGTAGAATAGTCCCAAAAATGGTAGTCTGTACCTCACGCCCCTGGGGCTCAGCTACCCACTGAGGGGGAGAATGCTAAGGTGGTCAAGCGAAAGACATCAATCCCGCAATGTTGGCAAGCAAGCCATCTGCCATGGGGAGACAGGACTGGACACCACCAATTGCGATATCTGCCTTTGTTGGTTTATGAGGAAGAGAAGTGGAAGATGTTTGAATGGGGGTTTAGATATATTTATAGTTTGGCGTGGCCGATCTGTGCGGCGCGACCTGCATGTAAAGAAGTCACAATTATCCACTGTTTGGGGAGTGACGAGGGGGATCAGGAGTGATTCTTGAGTGTCCAGACTGCGCATCAGAGATGAAATGATTGGAAGACATTGAGGGGCACAAGAATGCATGTCAGGTCTAGCTGAACCCAAACTCTCCGTTAATGAGCAGTGAGAGGGTTTTGTGATCTTTAAAAGCGAGCAGTAGTAACAAGGATATCAGTGTCCCAAGATACTCACAACACCGGACACGTCACGCAGAATGCTATTGTAACTTCTTTATCTCTTGAGAACCTTACTCAGTTTGACAAAGCAAAGATACATGCAGTTTATCCACTACAATCAATTTGACATTCTCCGTGGTTAATATCTTCCAAGAGCTGTAATTTTGGGAAATATCCTTCTGGATGCTGAGGCTTTACTTCCTCCAGGTCATGACTTTGCGCTTAGGCAGCAACACCGTTAAAATTGTAGCCTAATGACTTTTTGAACACCAGCTAGTTCAATACGGAAGCAATGAGTTCGACCAACAGTCCGGCAAACTTCTCTGTTGGCTAGCGATGTTTCTGCTATGCCTTTATCTTTCAAATCTTTAGCTCCCTCCCATCAATACAATTATACTTACTACCTTTCTTATTGATTGAGTTACTCAAGGTAGTCTTAACCAACTTCACCCTTTCACAACTTTCATCTGACTTTCCAATCCGAAGGTTTTCACTCGTTTTATCGCAATCTTCCATACAACTTTTCTCACCTGCAATTCCTTATGCCCCAAATCTCCTCCAACCACCACCCAGAAGTCACCCATCAGTATGTGTGATGCCTTTTGCTCTCGTCGGCTAAGAGCACATACCGGTTTTAACCCTGGGTGCTTCCGGAGTAGTTTCTACGTCTCAGATCTCCCTGTTTACTGGCAGCTTAGAATGCTTTGGAGGCATGCGCGATGATAGCTCTCTCTCTATACCGATCTAGGCTGGTTCGTTCTCTAGCCTTTCCTTAAAGGGTGTCTGGATGTAATTTTCAATTATGGCAATACGTTGCATTCCATTTAGAAAGTTAGTGTTGTCAGCGCTGTCTCTACCAGGCCTGTGAAATATCCAGAAAAATTGGGGGAAGAAACCTCTGCATTGGGCCTCCTCGCTTGGTTATAAGGACTAACATAACTGCTTGCCCGAATATTTCCTCATGTCAGCCCTGCATTCATTGGAGAGTGCTGAGAACGACCTTCATATTGTAGGGAGAACATCTAGGGTGATTGATGCCAAAAATCCGGCGGATTACTCGTGACATGGCTAGCGGATGGCGGATCAGTCAAACATCGCGGACAGTTTTGTTGAGGACAGTGACTTCGGCTACTCACAGTTAAAGTTAACACCACTTCAATCAACTCAATCGGTTACCGTATGGAGACCTTTGTCATCATGCGGGTCCGTGGAAGATCGAGACTCTTTCCTTCTTCCAGGCCCTCACCGTAGCTATTCACGGAATCCGGAAATAACCATATTTTTTCTAGCAAAAACTTGATGCAAGATTGCTTGCTTTCCGATACAGCCGTATAAGGTTATCGTTAATGGGCTGTAGTGACGATAAAGCAGCAAATGAAGAGTGAAAATGATCAGGGCTAATAAAGCTATTGGAATGTGATTCTCCAGTGATTATTTTAGCTATTTATTCTACTTTTCGACCGGGTTCAGTGATTAGTGTGGTGCTTGCTGCATGTCACACCCAATCTTGTTAAAGGTATCAGCTAAGGTACAGAGCCAGTCGAATTGAGAGCTCAAAGCGCCAACATTCGGGCGTTAAGATGACTTGGGGCGAATGCTAAAAATGTTCGAGGTATGTGAATGTAGTTGTTGCGCCTCTCTGATGGCCAAGATATCTATCATCCAGTCAACCATGAAAGCGCAGACATCCCCTACGAACCGAATTTTACTAACTATCAACCGAACCGAAACGTATTTTTTTTTCGTCCAGGTCTTTGTATTCTTCCAAATTCCATGAACACAATGAAGAAACTCCAAGTCTAAAGAATAATCCTGCCGTGTCCAGTCACGATCGGGCGTCGATCTCTGCTGGCAACTCCGCTGCAGCATAATTCGGAGCATGTCCTTGGACTCCAATGAGAAATGATAGTTCCCGGTGATCTTGTGGCACACATACCAAATACCAAGGGAATCCTGGTGAAGCCAAGGCAATTGGAGGTTGTTGGATTGGAAATTGTTGGTTTGCATTGTGTGGCTGCGGAAGACTTGAAATGTTATAGGAAAGATTGCTAGAAAACTAGGCTCGATATGTATGCACTGTAAGTGCTGTGACCTTACTCAATGCTAAAGCGCTGAAATCCCTTGAGGGCTCAACAGATTTCTGGATAGCGCAAAGATCTGGTGTTCTCGAAGCTTGGAGACTTTGAGACGGTCAGGCATCGTGCCGAGCGGCTCCGAAGCTGCGGGAGTAGTTCCACGCTCCCCTTCATTGGGTGCTTAAGTTTCCAATGTGTCACATGTGTGGCTTGAGGTGAATAGCAGGATAAAAACCATAACATAGAGAATTTGAGAGCTGGGATGGCAACCCAATAAAGCTTTAGCTTGAACTAGAAGTCACGGGTGGCACTGATGTTGAATAATATCGAATTAATCAGGTTGACGGGATGGCGAAGCAGACTAATGATAAAAACTGATATCAGAAACAGGCCCAGTTTCTGGAGCTACAGCAGGCCACAGTTAGCATAACCTCTTGAGAACATGTCTGGAATAGTGCGACTTACAAGGTTGAGTTCAATCTTGTGGGCAAACACATGAACAAATCCCAGCACCAACATGCTAACAGATCAAAGGGCCGTCTCCACGATGATGGTGAATATCCTGTCTCTTCTCTGGCCAGAGGCTATCGTGATTGTGGACATTGTCTTCAGTACAGTTAGAGTCAGAGACATTGCTCCCTATAACAGCAATTCTGATCGAGAAGACAACTACAACCAGAGCCATGAGACCAAAGCATCCACGAACAAGATTTCACCCGTCTTCTCGACGTGACTGGCAATGTATTGAAGATATTTGCATTCTTACCAACGATAGGAACGGACTAGAGGTCAAATATTGTGGAGGAGAGCCCATAAATTTTCGGCTTAGTCCAAACTTGGCCGTCTCATAAGTAGTCGATGCGTGGACTCGGGCTCTCGGTTCCTTGGGATCAGTAGGTTTCGTAGATACTCGTAAGTCTTGGGAAAAACTGCGGCTCTCATGGTTGTCAGCACGGATGAGCAGTTCGTAGCCGACTTACAAAATGCCGAGTTCAAGACTCTTTGCTTCCGCACGAGCTCATCAGTGACAGGCTTCAGGTAAAAGCAAGGCTTGATATGACAAACCAGTGAATGAGGCATGGGGATGGTCGGGGCAGAAGGGATGGCTGAGACGCTGGAAGCGGCACTGCATCCATGTATGTAGGGATGTTTTGTGTATCTCAGCATGAATATACATAGAAATGCGGGAAGCTCTTTCAGTTTACGAATTGGGGTCTGAGCCAACTTTAAAGCAACGCACATAGAAGGGAGACAAGATGTAGTTTTCCCAAAACAGATACCTTCACGAACCAGCTGTATATATCTAATTGACCCCAAACCCCGCCAACGTTTTTACCTCAACCCTTCTAACAACTCATCCAACTTCTCCCACTCTTCCGTCCCTTCCCAGCTCTCCTTCGCCTTCCCCATAACGCTTCGCACAGCCATTCTCGCCTTTCCCTTCCATCTCTCCCCCAACTCGGGCACCCTCTCCCCATAATTCTCCAATATCGACACCAGCTCCTCTGTCCGCTCCAAAACGACCCCAAACGCTTCCCTATCCTCTATCCAATTCTTCCTCGCAGCCTCCCCCTTCGCTGAAGACGGAGACAAGCTTGACGCTCCGACGCCAACACCACCACCGCCGCCGATAGCTGCGCGCCAGGCCCGCTCTGCGGCATCGATGGCGCCAGCGTAATCGCGCCTCCAGATCCGTTCGCGGGCGACGAGCTCCCATAGTTCCGAGCGGGTTGTGATGAGGGGAACAACGGATTTTTCGACAAATTCACACACCGCGCGTTCTTCAGTACCCCGAGGAGGCTCGTAAACTTTGCTCTCATCATCTCCAGCCGGTTTCTCCTTAGAAAGGACTCCCTCGTTGAGCAGGACGCGCAACACAGAGATATCAAGCACGTCTTCGGTAGACTTGAGACGAACGAGGTTACGCAGGCCAAGAAGGAGGTCTGACACAGGGATGGGGCGCATGCGGTAGGCGAGAGTAATAACGTTATCCCAAATGCGCCAGTTATCATGGGCGATGTTGGCACCTTTCTTATAAGCGGCAAGAGACTGAGCCAGGAGTGTGGCTGGGTCGCGGTCAGAGGGCTTCTGGGTGTTGGTTGTGAGCTCCTCGTCGTCGTAGTCCGGCGAAAGGTCGACAGGAGCGTGTTGTTCAGCTTCCCTGCCTTCCTCCTTAGCCTTCTTCATCTCCCTCATGCGTTCCACATAAAGACTGTATAGTGCACTGCCCAGGTTACTCCACGTGCGTGCATCCTCCCCTCCAGCAGCGTTATCGCTGGCAGCAATAGCCCTCCCAAAGGCATCAGCCGCCTCAGCAAAGTCGCCCAACCGCAGATTGATGTCACCCAGCCTGTTCCACAGCTCTGAGCTCAACCTATTGACGGAAACCGCCTTTTGATACGCTTCCCTTGCGCGCCAAATGTCCTTCTGCCGAAGGTAATACTCACCCAGCGACTTTTGGGCACGGGCATACCGGTGATTCGAAATCTCCCACGCCCGTTCGTAGTGCGCAGGGTCGTTCTCAATCTCGCCCAAAATGCACCACAACCTAGGGGCATTCGGTGGCGGCGGCTGCCTCTCCGGACCCTGGAAATCTGCCTCTTTAAGTTCGTCCACGTCGGCGTCCTCATCGATGTCGCCTTCAATTGTACCTGTGCGATGGAAGAGACGCCAGCGAAGAATAGCCTTGGCTTTGGCCTCTCCTCCGCTTCCGCGGCCTTCTTCGTCGTCGGCGGCTGCGCGACCTGCGTAACACAAGGCTACTTCGGCCCAGAGTCGCAGGCGCTTGAAGATCTCCATGGCTGAGACAAGAGAGCCAACGCCGGCCCAGGAGTAGGCGAGCTCGGACTCGAGATGCCAGCGTGGGGGAGAACTCAATGTGTGGATATACTCGAGACGGATTTGAGGGGGGGCCGTCTCGGTAGGCTTCGGGGCAGGGAAGAAAGTAGTCGGCTTGTTTTTGGGCTCTGTAGGCTTCTCATCCTCCCCATCTTCCGTAACCTTGATTTCAGGAAGCCCCGAGTCGTTAGCCTCTTCACCCTTCTCCTTCTTCTCCTCTCTAACAGGCTGCGTCGTGTCAACAACAACCTGATCCACAACCGCCTGCATCTGAAGCACACCTCTCTCGACCGTTCTACTGCGATGAACCTCAATCCTTGACCTAACCAGCAGCGCGTGCGTGTAGATTTGCCAGTTTGTCGACTTGTCATTGATCACCCTTACCGCAAACGGTAGGACCTCCTCCAGGGTAAGAGAGTCCGCCGGCGAGAATGCATCCTTGATAGTCGCCTCTGCCAGCAGAATAATCTGGTCAAGTGAGCTTAACTGAGGCTGCTCATCCGGCTTAAGGTCGCGCAGCGCTTCGGGCAAATCAGCCTTGGGATCGTCCTTCGGCGCGTCCTTGCTGAACTCAACGTTCTCCAGCAGGGTATCATCATTCAACGGGAGCGCCTCAGGCTTAGGCTGCTCAGCAGCATTGCCAGCATCCGCTGAAACCTCCCCGCTCTTAGCCAAAACAACCAACTGGCTGATATCCTCCTTCTGGAACTTCGTTCTTTTCCCCAGCGCACCCGACAGCGCATAAACAAACCCACTCAGCGCAGTCGCCCGCTTCAACGTATCTTTAGCCTTCCCCTCCTGCCCCAAAATAATGTGCACATTCGCCTTCTCAACCAGAAACTGCACCTTATGAAGCGCACTCCATCTCCTCTCCCCATTCAAAACCATCCCTTCCACTTCTTGCAACCCCCTCTCAATCTCCCCTTGCAGACTCGGCACGTCACACCACTGTTGACTCTTATTAAACACCGACCCCGGCCCAAGGTTAGGCGATGTCAACAGTTTATAATGCCAAACCCTGATACGCAGCGCAAGCCACCGAAGGGACCTTTCCGCGCCCTGCTTTTCGTCGAGTCCCAATCCCTCCGTGACATCATCATTCTCACTAATAAACCCTTCCAGAACAACGAACTTTGCCAATCCGAAAAGCTCCACATGCGGAATGTGCTCGTACACCGAGACACCATCCACATCCAGGGCGCGGAGGAATTGTGTGCGAAGGACACGACGCTGACTACCGCTGGGGAAGAAGCGTTTCTCGACATGGCGGATGAGCTGGTCGTCTAGCACGGGACCAGTGACGTTCGCTTGGAGGAAGGCGTTGAAGGCTGCCAGGCCGACGGCTAGCCTCTCACCGGGGGAGGGAGAACTTGTCGCATCCTGAGATCTGGTGATAGAGTTAGTGATGGAGGTGACATAGTCGGCAATGAGCTGCTCGGCCGGTGTGCTGAGCAGAACATCGAGATAGCAACCGTTTTTGAGGAAATTGCCCAATTGACTGAGTGTTTCTGCCATTGTGCATATTTTCACTGAACAAGGAATGAATAAACAGTTCAAGCACTCACTGCCCGCAGCAGTTCATCGCATGCGCAATGGTGGAGCGTGGGGCCAAAATTATTTTCCCAAAATAAAGCGGGGCATAGCGGGGTGATAAGATAAGGCCCCTGTCATACAACGTCCAACAACACCCACCAACAAACATCACGTCAAAGCCCAACAGATGGTAACGGTATACACTTGACTATCTCCGCACATCGTACTCTACAGGCACGTAAAACCGCCTACTCACACCATCACATGGCAGTCCGCTGTCACCCATAGGACAAACCCCCTTCCTACACATTTATTTCTTTCCCTTCTTCTTGCTCACGACCCTAAAGCCGGGCACCTCATCCTTAAGCGCATTATTATGATTGCTGTTTCCCTTCTTAGCCACCTCGTTCCAGCCACTATTGTTTGGGGTGCTGATGGCGCTGACAGGGTCTTTTT
>Ga0065720_1019857_pt1 | contig 19353 bp, 17 predicted proteins | sample Thericmetagenome_FD_59107 | JGI IMG/M metagenome (GOLD analysis project Ga0065720, IMG submission 59107) | Thermophilic microbial communities from the Joint Bioenergy Institute, California, USA of rice/straw/compost enrichment - eDNA_2 v2... | ecosystem: Engineered > Solid waste > Grass >...
GGCTGCCGCCTGATCACGTCTGCGCGACTATATTAGGTACAACTACACCGTTGCCTGATTCGGAACGGAAGGCCCTTGGGGAAGATGCCCGCTGATCGCAACGGAACGACAGTGCGGTATGGCTCGATGATGGGCCGATTTTCCACTCCGAACAGCCTAATAACGAATCCACGTTCCGTTTGGCACCATCCCCGAACCATCCCATGCCAGACGGAAGCCGACTGAATCTTTCTACTGCAATTCCTGCAGCTGATCCGGAGAAACTGTCCTGCGCTCGCGGGGATTCTGCTGCAGATGTACCTGCACCTCTTGCTTGTTGGCATCGACACTTTCGATCCAGACGGGCTCGCCGTTCAGCACGACGGGAATCGTCTCTTCCGCCTGCAGGATCTGCTTCGCGCGTTCCAGCTCCATGTTGCTCACCTCACTTGTCCCTTATGGGGTTCATCCACCTTGAAGGCCGTCCTTCGAGTCGCCCTCTATTCCCTCTCTTCCGGCTTCACGGATTCCGGATCATCCATCGTATCCGTCGTGGTCTCCTCGATCAGCCCGTTGTGGATCGTCACCATGCCGCCACCGAGCCCCTCATTGACCATGCGGTCGATATCCATGAATTGGTCATCTCGCCCCTCCACATTGGGGTCATCCGGCAACCAGTTCTCCGCCATGCCATGTTTGCCTCCTTCAGTTTGCTGTCCGGCCGCTTCGCCTGCAACTCTTCCCGATCAGTTGCGGACCCGCACCTGATCCTCGCTTAACACCATCGCAAATCTGCATCAGGATCCTCGCACAACCTCCCTGCCCACATCCGACCTTTCCGCATCCTCCATCGCGTGCCTGCGACTAATCCAAGCTCGACTCCATCGCAAATCTGCATCAGGATCCTCACGCAACCTCCCTGCCCACATCCGACCTTTCCGCATCCTCCATCGCATGCCTGCGACTAATCCAAGCTCGACTCCATCGCAAATCTGCATCAGGATCCTCGCGCAACCTCCCTGCCCACATCCGACCTTTCCGCGTCCTCCATCGCGTGCCTGCCCCAGATCCTTGCGCTGCATACTGCTTTTAATGTGTCCCATTCCTGGAGATTCATGCGAATCCCATCCATGATGCAGTTTCATGCGAATCCCCCTTTCGCCCAAGATGCAGATTCATGCGCCTGTCCGGTTATGATCGCCTGAGGCCTGGCATATACTAGTGAATATTGGACTGACTTGATATGGCTGATATCTGACAGTGATGACGGCAGTCTATTCAGCAAGCAAAGGAGATGGTTATCCGTGCACACCATCTGGAAAGGCGCGATCAGCTTCGGGCTCGTGAACATCCCGGTCAAGATGTACGCAGCGACGGAAGAGAAGGACATCTCGCTGCGCTATCTGCACGACAAGTGCGGGTCACCGCTGACCTATGTGCGCAAATGTCCCGTATGCAATGAGGAAGTCGCCTGGGAAGAGATCAGGAAAGGCTATGAATATGAGAAGGGCCGTTTCGTCCTGATCGACAAGGAGGAACTGGAGCAGCTCAAGACCGATTCGTCGCGCGAGATCCAGATCCTCGACTTCGTCCACCTGTCGGAGATCGACCCGATCTACTTCCAGAAAACCTACTATCTCGGCCCGGGCGACACCGGTCATGGCGCGTACAATCTGCTCATGCGGGCGCTGCAGAACACCGGCAAGATCGGCATCGCCAAGGTGACGATGCGCAGCAAGACGACGCTGGCGGCGATCCGCATCATCGACGGATGCATCGCCATGGAGACGATCTTCTATCCGGACGAGATACGCCCCGTGCAGCAGGTGCCGAACCTGCCCGAGCGGGTCGAGGTATCGGAGAAGGAGCTGGCGATGGCGGAGATGCTGATCGAGCAGCTGACCACTCCCTTCGATCCGGGCAAGTACCACGACGACTATCGTGAACAGCTGATGCAGCTCATCGAGACCAAGATGAAGGGCGAGGAGTTCAAGGTTGCGCCCGAGGCGCCTCAGACGAATGTGGTCGACCTGATGGCCGCCTTGCAGGCCAGTCTGGAGGCGGTCAAGCCGAAGCTCGATCCCGTGGCTGCCGCTGATCCGGGCACCGCTAACGAGCCCGCCGGCGCTGCGACCAAGAAAACGGCCAAAGGCCGATCCACCCGCAAGAAAGCAGCAGACAAAGTCACGTCATGACGAGCAGCATCCTGCCTCTTGAGCCGATGACGCCGATCCGCTGTGAACGGCTGCCGACTGGCGAGGAATGGGGCTACCAGCTGAAATGGGATGGCGTCAGGATCATCAGCCACATCGACATGAGCGGCTCGGTCCATCTTTACTCCCGTAAGATGCTGGGCAAAAATGACGTCTACCCGGAGATCGTCGCGCTGCTTCAGGAGCATCTGCCCGCAGAAGTCCGTCGGGGCGGTCTCGTGCTGGACGGCGAAGCGGTCGTCTTCGACCCGCAGCTGCAACGTCCCGTCTTCCAACTGGTCCTGCAGCGCGAGCGTTCGCAGGCAAGTCGGATCGTTCGCCAGCGCTGGCCGGCCGCCTACGTGCTCTTCGACATCCTGTACATCGACGGCGAGGACCTGCGCAGCCTGCCCTACCTGGAACGGCACCGCAGATTGTCCGGACTGTTGCCGGAGCGCAAGCCGAGCCTGTTCGTCAGCGATCTGTTCACGGACGGAGAGGCGTTGTGGCGCTGGGTGGAGGAGCACGACTGGGAAGGCGTCGTGGCGAAACGGCTGACCAGCCCGTACCGTTCAGGCAAGAAACACTCGGACTGGTACAAGAAGAAAACGGCCCTGTTGCTGGACGTGTCCATCGTGGGCATCGTCATGCGGAGCGGCCAGCCGGCGAGCATGGTGATGATGAACGAGCATGGCTACCTCGGGCGCGTATCCCTGGGATTAAGCGATCGGGACAAGCAGATGCTGCTGCGATATGCGGAGCAATACGGCGGGGCTCCCATGCCGTTTGCGTCCCTGCCCGCAGAGCTTGCGCGCGAACGGCTCGTCTGGCTGAACCGTCCTTTCTCCTGTCGCGTCACCGGCCTGGAGATAACGGCGGCCGGGCTGCTTCGCCACCCGAAGCTGATGGACTTCCGCCTGCCGACCGTGCGGTAGCCGGGCCTTGCTCGCGGCGCATGGATCGCAGCCCGGGCGTCCAGCCGCAAGTTTCCTGAAGGAGGATGATCCCTATGCCCGCAGGTATCCAGGGAACCGTCGTCGTGGACGGTCACGAGATCACGATCACCAACCCGGACAAGCCGCTGTGGCCGGACATCGGGCTGACGAAGCTGCAGTATCTGGAGTGCCTGATCAAGCTCTCGCCGTACCTCCTGACCTATTGCCGCAATCGCTATCTGACGACGATCCGCTGGCCGCACGGGGTCGGGGACAAATCCTTCTACCAGAAAAATGCCCCCGAGCCAACGCCGGACTTCGTGCGCACCGAACAGCTGAACGGCATCCGCTACGTGGTCGCCGACAATCTCCCCACACTGCTCTGGCTGGGGAATCTCGCCTGCCTCGAGTTTCATCCTTCGCTCCATTATGTCGGCAGCGACCGGCCGGTGGAGTGGCTGATCGACCTCGATCCCTCACGCGAAGCGGAACCGCGCATCGGCCATGCCGCCTGGCTCGTCGGCCAGGCCCTGCGCGCCATCGGCATCGAATCGGTGCCGAAAACCTCCGGCGCCACCGGCGTGCAGATCTATGTGCCGATCGAGCCGCGCTACACCTTCGAGTAGCTCAGGATGATCGGCCGCTTCCTTGGCGAATACGTCACCCAGCGCTATCCCGAGCTGTTCACGCTGGAGCGGCTCAAGAAGCATCGAGGCGACCGGATCTACTTCGACTACCTGCAGCATTGGCACGGGAAGACGCTGTCCGCTCCTTACACGCCGCGCGCGCGTCCCGGAGCTCCGCTGTCCACTCCGCTCACCTGGGAGGAATGCCGGTCACTGGACCATCCCGCCCGCTACAACCTGCTCAATATCCAGCCTCGCCTCGATCGTGTGGGCGACCTGATCCAACAGGTGCCGCCGCAGAATCTCGATCATGCGCTGGACTTTATCTCCCGGTCCAGGCGCGGCCCTGCGAGGCCATAGCCCTGGCAGCTTGACTCGCCCGCGAAGGGAAATCTGCCCTCCACCGGCAACTGCCCGCACCTTCCCCGCAACCACCGCAGCTTCACCCGGTTCAGGCCAAAAGCGCCCTTTCCCGCAACCCATTCCGAGGTCAGCGGCCGTCCCCTCCCGCTCAGAAAAATGGTGACAGCATGCGCGCTCCCGCCTCCAAAGCTTTCTCCCATCTTGTCCGACGTCTGAAGCGTTCATCGGTCATCTCCTTGCTGCAACGAAGATCATTCATGAACTGCCTCTCCAGTTCCTCGACGACCGACCGCGTATAGATCAGGGCGTTCAGCTCGAAGTTGCTGAAGAAGCTGCGCATATCCATGTTCGCCGTCCCGACGGTCGCGATCCGCGAATCGATGATGACGGACTTCGCGTGAATGAATCCCCGCTGATACTCGTACACGCGCACCCCTGCCGCGAGCAGTTCCTCGATGTGGGCGAGCGTCGCCAGCTTGGCGAGCCGCGTATCGGAGACGCCCGGGATGAGGAGCCGAACATCCAGTCCGCTCTGCGCGGCTGCCTTGAGCGCCATCATGATGCTCTCCTCCGGAACGAAATACGGCGTCGTGATATAGATCCGGCTCGCAGCAACGGACAGCATGCCATAGAACAGCGCGAACATCGCCTGTTCCGCCTGATCGGGTCCGCTGGGGATGAGCTGCAGGATGGTTCGCCCGTGATCTTCTGCCTCCCCGTTGCCTCGCGGGTAATACTTCACCTGGCTGGACAGGTCCTCGCCGGACACGAGCCGCCAATCCCGCAGGAACGTATGCTGCAGCGCATAGACCGCCTCTCCCTCGATTCGCAGCTGCGTGTCGCGCCATGGTCCGATCCTCTCGTCCAGGCCCCGATGCTCGTCCCCGATGTTCATCCCGCCGAAATACCCGCACCTCCCGTCACAGACGACGATCTTGCGATGGTTGCGATAATTGATGCGCTTGTGAAGGATCGACATCATCGTCGGCAGGAAGATATGGACCTGCACTCCGCTTCCGGTCAGTTCGCTGAGCCTTGCGCGCGGGAAGCGAAGGCTGCCGATGCCGTCGAGGATCATCCTGACCTCCACGCCCTGTGCCGCCTTGGCCTTGAGCAGTTCCATCACCTGCCGACCGATCCCGTCATCGCGGAAAATATAAAACTGCACATGAATATGCTCCTCCGCCCGCCCCATATCCTCCAGCAGATCCCGATAAAACTCCCCCGCCTCCGAATAAATCCTGGCGCTCTTCGCCTCACACGGCGGATAAACGGATATTCGCCCGATCATTTGACGCAACTTGCCGTAACCTCTCAGTCGCTCCGCCTCCGTCCGCCAAGGATCCGAAGGCGCCAGGAGCACGGGCAAGCCGTTAAACTCCTTCCTGATCAGACGGGACATGCGCCTCGCTCCATAGTCATGCTCGGCGATCCAATAGGCGAGGATGGCGACATAGGGAAACATGAACGCGAGCAGCAGCCATGCGGTCAGCTTCCTGGGCTCCCCGGATTCTCGCAGCAGGATGATCAAGATGTGCAGGATGAAGACAAGCAGCAGGAATGATAACCAGGTCAAACATTCGTCCTCCCGTCATTGCATTTCCTTGAACCGGCAGTGACATTCATTTCCATAGCAACATCTAGCATGACATGTTGGAAGTCCAAATATACTGATGAAATTTCATTGGAAGAAATTTTGATTTTACGGAAGGGTTTTTTGATTTTTTGGAGAATAGTAAGACTTATGATTCTGTGGACTGAGTCTTTTGCATTAATTTTTCATTTACATAGTTATAGAGAGGTTAGGTAATGAAGCTTAATTGGGGGACCAAGAAGCTGACCTTCATGGTCATCCGTGAAGCCAATCAATCGGTGATCCGGTTCAGCTTGCGCAGCTTCGTCCTGTATCTGATCCCGATCATTCTCCTGCTCTCCGCTGCGGCGATCTATATCCTGTATCAGCTGTATACGGAATCCTACTCCCAGAGCCGGAATCTGGAGATCCAATTGCAGGAAGAGAATATCGAGCACTACTCCATCCTTCAGGAGAAGGACCAGACCATCGAGAAGCTGATGTCCGACATCGTGAATCTGACGAACCAGACCGAACTGATCCAGGAGAAGCTGAACGAATTGCAGGATCTCGGCGATCAGATCAGGATCATCAACGGCGAGTCGACCTCTGCCGCCGACCCTGACACGATCGTCGCGCTGTCTGGGACCAAAGGTCCAGTAACAGCCGCTTCACTGTCCGGATCGCATGCGTCAGCTTACCTGGATGAAGATGAGGATGAGACGACAGCGGCGGACAAGAAGGCGTTGCTTCGGGATATGCTGATGAGCTACCTGTATCCGTATGACGTCGCCAATGGTCAGGGAGGCTCCTACAACCGCGTCACCGCCGACGAGGTGCTCTCGCTTGCGCAGGACACCCTGGCTGAACTTGAGTGGCTCTCCCGGAAGATGGATGAGTTGAAGACCGAGCTGGAGGAAGCCCGGAATCTGGCGATCGAGTATCAGCACAAGCTGCGCATCACGCCCTCGATCTGGCCGACGACCTCCCAGAAGATCACATCCACCTTCGGATACCGTCGGGATCCGTTCACGCGACGCCTCAGCTATCATTCGGGCATCGACATCGGCGGCAAGAAGGGAGATCCGGTCTATGTCACGGCGGACGGCAAGGTGATCGAATCCAGCTACGACCGATCGCTGGGCCATCACATCGTCGTCGATCACACAGGCGGGGTGCGAACGGTTTACGCCCACCTCTCCAAGCGGCTGGTCAATGTCGGCGATGTCGTGGAGAAGGGCGACCTCATCGGCAACCTCGGTTCCACCGGCAGAAGCACCGGCCCGCACCTGCATTATGAGGTGTATCTGAACGGCACGGCTGTGAATCCGAAGACCTATCTGCCTTAGTCGCTTCGGTGCGACGAGGGATTGCAGATGGGTCTGTCTGCATATTTGGAGTGAATATACGGGTGAGACAAATGGTCACTCGCCCCTTCAGCGCGCTTATCGCACGCCATCGCGCTCAACCGCATATCTGACAAGAGGATGTGTACAGGATGTTCAAAAGCAAGGTCAACGTGTCCAAGACAGACACCCTGCTCGGTGAACACACCGTCACCGAAGGCACGATCCGTTCCCAGGCCAGCATGCGGATCGAAGGCAAGATCATCGGCGAGATCCGGTGCGACGGGGATCTGACCATTGGGGAGAAGGCCGTCATCGAGGCCAATATACACGCGCGCAACGTCATCATCGCCGGCAAAGTTGAAGGCGATGTGATCGCCTCCGGCAAGCTCGCGATCACCTCAACCGGGAAGCTGTTCGGCAATGTATCCTCCGCCTCCCTGTCCATCGAGGAAGGGGCCGTCTTCTCCGGCACCAGCATGATGTCGGCCGCGGCAGGGGAGCAGGCCCGGAAACGACAGGAGCTCCCCGAGGCACAAGGGCAGTAAGACCAGCGCATGAACGAGCAACCGATCAGGTTCGATCCACACTCGACCCTTCAGGGTCGAGTGTTTTCATTTCGCGGGGTCGTCTGCAAGCGGATGGTTTCGGCTCGCGGCATCAAACGCAGCGAGCGGAGCATCCGCAAGCAGATGGATTCTGCATGCAGGCGCTCCGCCCGCTGGCACAGCATATTCCGATCAATAGGGCAGCTCCGTTGAGCCCATCAGGTATTCGTCCACTGCACGAGCCGCGCCTCGGCCTTCGTTGATCGCCCAGACGACGAGGCTCTGTCCGCGGCGATTGTCGCCGGCAGCGAACACGCCCGGGATATTGGTCGCGTACTTGCCGTACTCGGCCTTCACGTTCGAGCGCTCGTCGCGCTCGATGTTCAGCTCGCTCAGGATCGTATCCTCCGGTCCGAGGAAGCCCATGGCGAGCAGCACGAGCTGCGCCGGCCATACCTTCTCCGTGCCCGGGATCGGCCTTGCGATCCGCTTGCCGTCGATGTACTCGAACTCGATCTGCACCGTGTGCAGCTCTTTCACATGGCCGTTCTCGTCGCCGACGAACTTCACCGTCGAGGTCGAGAAGCTGCGCGGATCATGGCCGAAGATCGAACGCGCTTCTTCCTGGCCGTAATCCACCGTGTACACCCTCGGGAACAGCGGCCACGGATTGTCCGCCGTGCGTTCCGGCGGGTTGCTCTTGTTGTGCTGGAACTGCGTCACGCTGGCGCAGCCCTGACGGATCGCCGTCGCCACGCAGTCGGTGCCGGTGTCCCCGCCGCCGATGATGATCACGTCCTTGCCCTTCGCCGAGATCGGCTCATCCGCGTATCCGGAGCCGAGCAGATCCTTGGTGCTCTTCGTCAGATACTCCATCGCGAAGTGGATGCCCTTCAGCCCGCGGCCTTCGATCTGCAGATCGCGCGGCTTCGTGGCGCCGGTGCAGAGCACGACCGCATCATATTCCTTCACGAGCTGCTCTGCCGGGATATCCCTGCCGATCTCGGTGCCCGTGACGAACCGGATGCCTTCCGCCTCGAGCAGATCGACGCGCCGCTGCACGATCTTCCGCTTATCCAGCTTCATGTTCGGGATTCCGTACATCAGCAGCCCGCCGATGCGGTCATCGCGCTCGAACACCGTCACCGTGTGGCCCGCCTTGTTCAGCTGCGCCGCCGCAGCCAATCCGGCAGGGCCGGAGCCGACGATTGCCACCTTCTTGCCGGTGCGCACCTTAGGCGGACGAGGCTGGATCCAGCCTTCCTTGAAGCCGCGCTCCACGATCTCGAACTCGATCTGCTTGATCGTGATCGGCGAGCCGTTCAGGCCAGCCGTGCAAGAACCCTCGCATGGAGCCGGGCAGACGCGACCTGTAAACTCGGGGAAGTTATTCGTCTTCTCGAGCCTCTCCAGCGCCTCTTTCCACCTGCCGCGATAGACCAGGTCGTTCCACTCCGGAATCAGGTTGTGGATCGGACAGCCCACCACCGCACCGTTCAGCATCTGCCCTGTCTGGCAGAACGGGATGCCGCAGTCCATGCAGCGCGCCCCCTGCAGGCGCAGCTGTTCTTCGTCCAAATGGGTGTGGAACTCCTGCCAATCCTTCACGCGTGTCAGCGGATCGCGGTCAGCGGGAAGTACGCGGCTATATTCCATAAATCCTGTAGGTTTTCCCATAAACGGTTCCTCCACATCTGCATCATCACCATCACACGCGCTCCTGCATGAAGCCCGACGAGGTGAAGCAATCTATTACCAATAAAGCACCATGGCTTCGCCATCATCGCAATGAATGAACATGATATCAGGCCGACTTCGCAACAACGTGTTTCCTGCCTTACGGGATCCACGAGAGGATGCTTCATCGAGGCTATCGCGTCAATCCGACACGTTCGATGCAAATGCCACCAGTTCCGCTTCCTTCTCACTGCGGCCTGCGGCCTTCTCCCGTTCGATCGCCTCGATCATCCGCTTGTAGTCCTTCGGAATGACCTTGACGAAGCGCGGCAGCATCTCTTCCCACCGGTTCAGGATGCGCTGCGCATGCTTGCTTCCCGTATATTTCACATGGCGGATGATCAGGTTCTTGACCTCGTTGATCTCCACATCATCCTCGATCTCCTCGAGCAGGATCATCTCCTTGTTGACGTTCCGCTCGAACTTGCCGTCCAGATCGAGGACATAGGCGATGCCGCCGGACATGCCTGCCGCAAAGTTGCGGCCTGTCGGCCCGAGGATCACGGCCCTGCCGCCGGTCATATATTCACAGCCATGATCGCCGACCCCTTCGACAACCGCCCGCACGCCGGAGTTCCGCACGCAGAAGCGCTCGCCGGCGATGCCGTTGATGTACGCTTCCCCGCTCGTTGCGCCATAGAAGGCAACGTTGCCGATGATGATGTTCTCCTCCGGCGCAAACTTCGCCTTCTCCGGCGGATAGACGATGATGCGCCCACCGGATAAGCCTTTGCCGATGTAGTCGTTGGCATCGCCCTCAAGCGACAGCGTCATGCCTTTCGGGATGAAGGCCCCGAAGCTTTGCCCCGCCGAGCCGCGGAAGTGCAGTCTGATCGTGCCGTCCGGCAGCCCCTCCAGGCCGTATCGGCGGGTGATCTCGCTGCCCAGCAGCGTGCCGACGACGCGGTTGATATTCTTGATCGGCAGCACTGCGTGCACCGGCTGCTTGTTCTCCAGGGCCGGCTTGCAGATCGTCAGCAGCTCCTGCGCGTCCAGCGAACGCTCGATGCCGTGATCCTGCTCCGTGCGGCAGTATCTGCCCACCTCAGGCGGCATGTTCGGTTGATACAGGAGCGGGCTGAGATCGACGCCCTTCGCCTTCCAGTGGTCGATCGCCTTCTTCGGCTCGAGCAGGTCGGTGCGGCCCACCAGCTCGTTGATCGTGCGCACGCCCAGCTCCGCCATCAGCTCGCGCACCTCCTGCGCGATGAAGCGCATGAAGTTCGCCACGTGCTCCGGATCGCCGGCGAATTTCTTGCGCAGCTCCGGATTCTGCGTCGCCACGCCAACCGGGCAGGTGTCCAGATTGCACACGCGCATCATGACGCAGCCGAGCACCACGAGCGGCGCCGTCGAGAATCCGAACTCTTCCGCGCCGAGCAGCGCCGCGATGACGACGTCGCGTCCGGTCATGAGCTTGCCGTCCGTCTCCAGCATGACGCGGTCGCGCAGCTTGTTCAGGACGAGCGTCTGGTGCGCCTCGGCCAGGCCCAGCTCCCAGGGCAGCCCGGCATGCTTGATGCTCGTGCGCGGCGATGCGCCGGTGCCTCCGTCATAGCCGCTGATCAGGATGACGTCCGCATGTCCCTTGGCCACGCCGGCTGCGATCGTGCCGACGCCAACCTCGGATACGAGCTTCACGTTGATGCGGGCGCGCGGGTTGGCATTCTTCAGGTCGTGGATCAGCTCCGCCAGGTCCTCGATCGAGTAGATGTCATGGTGCGGCGGCGGAGAGATGAGTCCGACGCCCGGCGTCGAGCCGCGCACCTCGGCAACCCACGGATACACCTTCTTGCCCGGAAGCTGTCCGCCTTCCCCAGGCTTGGCGCCCTGCGCCATCTTGATCTGGATCTCGTCGGCATTGACGAGATAGGCGCTCGTTACGCCGAAGCGTCCGGACGCCACCTGCTTGATGGCGCTGCGGCGCTCATCATGGTAACGCGATGGATGCTCGCCGCCTTCCCCGGTGTTCGACTTGCCGCCGACCCGGTTCATCGCGATCGCCAGCGCCTCATGCGCTTCCTGGCTGATCGATCCGTAGGACATGGCGCCGGTCTTGAACCGCCGGATGATCGACTCCACGGACTCCACTTCGTCCAGCGGAATCGGCTGCGGCGCCTTCCTGAGTTCGAGCAGGCTGCGCAGCGTGATATGCTGCTTATCCTGATCGTTGATCATCTGGCTGTATTGCTTGAACAATGCATAATCTCCGCGGCGGCAGGCCTGCTGCAGCGTATGAATCGTCTTCGGATTGTACAGATGGGCTTCGCCGTCGCTCCGCCACTGGTACTCGCCGCCGCTGTCGAGCGTCGGTTCGGCGCCGCGCTCCGCGAACGCCCGCTCATGGCGCAGCCTTACCTCTTCGTGGATCGTCTCCATGTCGATGCCGCCGATGCGCGAAGGCGTCCATGTGAAGTAGCGGTCGATGACTTCCTGGGCGATGCCGATCGCTTCGAAGATCTGCGCTCCGCGATAGGACTGGATCGTCGAGATGCCCATCTTGGACAGCACCTTGACGATGCCCTTCTCCGCCGCCTTCACGTAGTTCTTGACAGCCTTGTCATAGGCGATGCCCGTCAGCAGCTGGTCCGCGATCATCTTGTCGATCGTCTCGAAAGCCAGGTACGGGTTGATGACACTTGCGCCATAACCGAGCAGGAGTGCGAAATGATGGACTTCGCGCGCTTCTCCTGTCTCCACGATCAGGCTCACCTTCGTCCGCGTGCCCTGGCGGATCAGATGGTGGTGCAGACCGGCTACCGCCAGCAGCGAAGGAATCGCCGCCATCTCGCGATTCAGGCCGCGGTCGGACAGGATGAGCAGATTCACGCCCTCTGCCACCAGCCTGTCAGCCTGCGCGAACAGCTCCTCGAGCGCCTGCTCGAGCGCGGCCTTGCCGCCTGTGATCGGGTACAGGATCGCCAGCTCCGCCGACCTGAAGCCTGGGCGGTCGATCTGACGAAGCTTGGCAAGCTCCTCGTTGGTGATGACCGGATGCTCCACGCGGATCATCCGGCAGCTCTCGGGCTTCGGCGCGAGCAGATTGCCCTCCGAACCGAGCGTCGTGATCGTCGAGGTGACGATCTCCTCGCGGATCGCGTCGATCGGCGGATTGGTGACCTGGGCGAACAGCTGCTTGAAGTAGTTGAACAGGTTCTGCGGCTTGCCGGACAAGACCGCCAGCGGCGAGTCCATGCCCATCGCGCCCAGCGCCTCGGCGCCGTCGGCCGCCATCGGCTCGATCAGCTTGTTCAGCTCCTCGTACGTATAGCCGAACGCATGCTGCCTTGCGGTCACCGTCTCCCGGTCGCCCTGTGCAGGCTCTGCTGCCGGCAGATCCTCAAGATCGATCATGTTGTCCTTCAGCCACTGGGCATAAGGCTGTTCCGTGGCGATCTGATGTTTCAGCTCCTCGTCCGAGATGATCCGGCCAGCCGTTGTGTCCACGAGCAGCATGCGGCCCGGATAGAGGCGGTCCTTCTTCACGACCTTCTCCGGCGGCACCTCCAGCACGCCCACCTCGGAAGCGAGGATGATCATGTCGTCATTCGTCATGTAATATCTGGACGGGCGCAGTCCGTTGCGATCGAGGATCGCGCCGATGATCCTGCCATCGGTGAACGCCATCGCCGCCGGACCGTCCCATGGTTCCATGAGGGTGCTGTGGTATTCGTAGAACGCTTTCTTCTCCGGAGACATCGTCTCGTGCTTCGCCCAGGGCTCCGGCACCATCATCATCGCCGCATGCGGCAGCGAACGGCCTGCGAGGTACAGGAATTCCAGCGTGTTGTCGAACATCGACGAGTCGCTGCCTTCCTGGTCGATGATCGGGAGAATTTTCTTCAGGTCATCGCCGAACAGCTCCGATTCGCACAGCGCCTGTCTGGCGCGCATCCAGTTCACGTTGCCGCGCAGGGTGTTGATCTCGCCGTTATGGATCAGATAGCGGTACGGATGGGCACGGTCCCAGCTCGGGAAGGTGTTCGTGCTGAAGCGCGAGTGAACGAGCGCAAGCGCGGACTCGATGAGCGGGTCGCGAAGATCCAGATAGTACGTGTCCACCTGGTCGGTCGTCAGCATGCCCTTGTAGACGATCGTGCTGGACGACAAGCTGCAGAAGTAGAACTGCTCCCGACCTGCGCCCAGCTCCTCCCGAATCCGGTTCTCCGCCACCTTGCGGATCACGTACAGCTTGCGCTCGAAGGCGAGCTGATCCGGGAACTCTCCCTTCGCTCCGATGAAGATCTGACGGATGAACGGCTGAGCCGCCTTGGCCGTCTCGCCGAGCAGAGCATCATCCGTAGGCACCGTGCGCCAGCCGATCACGTCCTGGCCTTCCTGGCGGATGACCTCCTCCACGATCTCCTCACAAGCCTTGCGTTCCTCCGGCACAGGCGGCAGGAACACCATGCCGACACCGTACTTGCCTTCGGATGGCAGCTTGATGTTGCGCTTCTCCAGCTCCTTCCTGAAGAAGGCATGGGGGATCTGGAACAGGATGCCCGCTCCGTCCCCTGTATTGGTTTCCGCCCCCTGACCGCCACGGTGATCAAGGTTGGTGAGTATCGTCAACGCCTGGCGAATGATCTCGTGTGATTTTTTCCCCTTGATATGAGCGACAAAACCCATGCCGCAAGCATCGTGTTCAAACTGCGGATCATATAAGCCTTGACTTTTGGGCAATCCAATTTTCGTCATGTCGAGCAACCTCTCTGCTAAAAATTCGCATATAAAACTGCCATTAAATGGACAATCCGTCTGCACGATACATTTCCAAGCATCTGCATCCATTTGGTGTACTCATTGTATCACCGGCCTTGCAGGCTCGCTAATTCAATTCTTTTATATCCCCGATAAGGTTTTGATTGCCTTTTTATGCTATCGAAGCAAAGAAAAGTATGTGTAATATTACATGACATATAATGTAGAAATAAATTAACACAAAGGATGCCGGTCGCGCGGTTGAAGCGGTCTCCTTCAGCCGCAAGCCCGACCTGCAACTTCCTGGCCGCTGCCGTCGTCTCCTATCAATAAACTGGAAATCTTCCTTGCAAACGATTAAGATGTATAATGCAACAGACATGGACAGCCGTGCTGTAACCCAGGTCATGCTTCCGGACCGGAATTTCAACGGTTGTTGTGAATCAGCCGACGGGCGCCATGCGGAACATGTTTGCTCCACATCCCCGGAACCTGCATCCGTCATCAGCAACCATGAAACCAGACACAACCTTGCAATATACAGAAATGGAGAGACACATCTTGAGTTGGATAGAGTGGTTCAAGCAATTGTCGGTTGAGGATGTGCTCAGCCTGCTCGACTACATAAGCGCGTACGGCCCTTTGCCAGGCATCGCGTTGACCTTCATCGAGGCGCTGCTGCCGTTCCTGCCGCTCGTGGTCATCCTGGTCGCCAATGCCAATGCCTATGGCATGTGGCAAGGCTTCCTGCTGTCCTGGATCGGCACCACCGTCGGCGCGCTGGTCGTGTTCCTGTTCTTCCGGCTGCTCGGCCGGCGATTCAGCGCCGCCCTGCAGAGACGCTATCCGAAGACGAAGGCGATGTTTCATTGGCTTCAGCACCGCGGCTTCACGCCGCTCCTGATCGCCTACAGCCTGCCCTTCACGCCGTCCGCGCTCGTCAACGCCATATCCGGCATCAGCAGGATCCCGATCCCGACCTATGTGATCGCGCTTGCGCTCGGCAAGGGACTGCTCGTGCTGGTCATCACGTTCCTGGGACAGGATCTGGTCTCCCTCATCCACTCCCCCGGGAAGATCGCGCTGATCATCATCGTGTTCTTCCTCCTGTGGTGGCTCGGCAAGAAATGGGAAGCCAGGTATCACCGCGAACCGGACAAGCCTGAGGAGCACCTGCCCAGCTGACCGCAGGCGCGCTCATCAGCCATTCGAAGGGCTCCGTCTTGCGACGACCTCCGCTTGCTCGCATCGCGATCCTGCCTGCATCCTGCATGCGCCTGCAACCAGCGGATGCACAGAAATATTCGCCCTGCATTTTGCTTGCATGGCGGGACATCTATCCAATCGTAATGCGTACGCCCTCCATATGATGTATTGTTCCAATAAAGAAAGGAGGTCGCACGCAACATGAATATGCCCAATGCTAACATGGGTCCTTCGTATGTAAGCCCGGCGAGCAACGTGAGCCCGTACGCCAGCAATATGGGGCCATATGCCAGCAATATGGGACCGTATGCCAGCAACATGGGGCCGTATGCCAGCAACATCAGCCCACTGGCCAGCAATGTCAGCCCGCTCGCCAGCAACGTCAGCCCGCTCGCCAGCAACATCGGCCCGCACGCCCACGCCAACGCAGCACCGGTAGCCAAGAAGCCGTTCGTCGCAGGAGCCTATACATCGGCTGGCGTCATACTGGTGCTTTATATCCTGCTCGTCATCATCACGCGCAAATTCTGACCTCATCTGATATGCCCTCGAACTGCCTCAGTTCGAGGGCATACTGCTCAGAAGAAGCTTCCAGGGTACGGGTATCCGCCGTAATAAGGGCCATACCCTCCATACCCTCCATACCCGCCATACCCTCCATACCCGCCATACCCTCCATATCCGCCATATCCCCCGTAACCACCGTAGGGATAGTAACCGCCAAAATACGGTTCGGAACCGATCGCCAACAGATCAAACAGGGCAAGCGGCAGTATCGCCTTCGTGTGTGCTCGCTTGCCGCCTGCAGGACGCAAGGCATATCTGTCCTTGCCGAGACGGACCAGCTTGCCCGAGAGAACCTTGCCGCTCTTCGTGAGCGCATAGACGTGCTTGCCCTCCAGTTTCGACAGCTTCCTTGCAATAGCAGAAACGTTCATGAGATGCACCTCCCTTGGCATTGTCCCTTTATTTTATGTTCGTTCGTTGCTCCGAGAGTGGTTGTCCGTCCAGAAACTCGAATTTATGCGTTTTTCCCTGAACTTTCGAGAACTTTCGGACATACCAAGCGGAAAGGCGCAATATATATAACGAACGAGGGAGGATACCTGCATGAGGAACAACAAGCTGACGGTGATCGTCGTGCCGACCTTCGAGCGCAAGGTTCGAAGGTTCCGAACGACGAAAGCGACGATCTGTCTCGTCCTGATCGCCATCATCTGCGCGATGTGCGCCTTGTACCTCTGGCGTGAATGGACGAAGCAGATCTATGATGAGCAGGTGGTTCGGCTTGCCAACCAGTTGACGGACGAGCGGATATCCCACAACGATGCGTTAACCGAGAAAGAAGCGACGATCGAGGCGCTGCAACAGAAGATCATCCAGCTGACCGAACAGACGGAGGAAGTGCGAAGCAAGCTGGCTGAACTGCAGCAGTTGGAGTTGACACTTATATCACTCACTGGCGTTAGTTTATCTGACATTTATTTTGATGAAGAAATGAACGAACAAGAAGCGGCGGACAGCTCCTTGCGGGCATCGGGGGGAGCGTACATTCCGGCGGAAGAGGAGGGCATCATGGAGCTCGCCGCGGAGACCGGCACCGCCTTAAGCCAGTTGTCCATATCCCTGTCCCGGATGTCTGACAAGCTGGCGGCGCTGATCGAGGAGATCGAACATCTCAGGTACCTGTCCAGCATCACCCCCACGATCTGGCCAACCTCAGGCAGACGGATCAGCTCCGGTTATGGCTACAGGATCGATCCATTCACCCGACGCTCGGCTTTCCACAGCGGCATCGATATTGAAGGCAAGCTGAACGATGACGTCTATGCCACAGCGGCCGGCACCGTGGCGGAAACCGGATACAACAGCACGCTCGGCAACTACATCATCATCGACCATACACTCGGCATCCGTACCTTGTATGGTCATCTCCGGAAGATCCTCGTGGACGAGAACGCCAGCGTGGACAAAGGCGATCGGATCGGCCTCATGGGTTCCACCGGCAGAAGCACAGGGCCGCATCTCCATTATGAAGTGCACAGGAACGGCGAAACCGTTGATCCAGGACCATATCTCCAAGAAACCCCCAGGGAGGGATGAGCGATGAGCAAAATCACCCGTTTCAAGGACAGGAAGACCCATACAACCGACACGCTGATCGGCCATGATACGGTCATCGAGGGCAAGCTGCATTGCAGCGCCAGTCTCCGGATCGATGGCACGGTGCGCGGCGACATCGTCTGTCTGGGGAACCTGCACGTGGGAACGAAGGGAGTGCTGCATTCGGATATTCAGGCGGCCAACGTCTATCTGGCGGGCAAGATTCACGGCACGGTCACGACTCCCGGAACGTTGTACATAGCGAAGACGGGCAAGCTGTATGGCGATCTGGACATCGCCAGGCTCGAGGTCGCCGAGGGCGCGATCTTCGAAGGCACGATCATCATGAAGCAACAGGAAGCCAAAGCCGCAGCCGCCCAGCAGAAAAACCAGAAGGTCAAGGCGGTCAAATAGTTCAGGCGGCACCGCACATGCAGGTGGGATCAGGCCTTCGTCTCGTCCTCCAGCCCCGCGTAACCCAGCGCGTGGGCCGCTTCCGCCATCGTCCGGTAGCCAAGGGCGTTCGGATGCACCATGTCCTCGCCGATCAGGTCATCGGTCCGATATTGGAAGGCTTCATAGACATGAACCACGCGGACATACGGCGTCTCATAGGGCAGCCATTCCCGGTTGAATCGTTCGATCCAATACTCCGTCTCTTCGATGATCGGAAACGGATTGTACAGGTTCAGGATGCGCATCACCAGCGGCTTGTTCCCGTCCCCGCCGGAGGCTGAGCGGATATGCCCGATGCTCTCGAAGATGCGCCTGATATTGATCGTGAACAGTCGCAGCGCTGCTTTCAGCACCTGCGGATCGCGATTCAGGAGAAACTCTCGCGCCGCCCCCAGCAGGTCGTTGCCGCCCGCTGTCAGACTGATCAGATCCGCCTGGCGAATCGCCTGCCGGAGGTCGACATTCGTCGACATTCGATGTAAAATGTCGGAGGTCGTGTCGCCGGTGACACCGGCGTTCAGGACCACCGCCTGCCTGCCCAGGGCGGATTCCATCAGCCTGCTGTACGCCGCCACGAAGCTGTCCTCGGCAGCAACGCCATACCCTTCCGTCAGCGAATCGCCCAGAGCCACATAATACAAAGGCGGTTTCACCGTCTGTCACCCCATTTCTGTCCGTTTGCGGATATTTTCGGTGTATTCCCAATATATGAGGGGACAGCTAATTTACATTCATAGGTATGACAGCAGGACGGAGGTTTTGTCGCGTCGCGCCATGGATGCACGGCATCACCTCCGTCTCCCTGCCTGCTGCCGCTTGATCGTTTGATGCTGTGCCTGAGCTTCATGACAATCATCAAGCGAATATGTCCATTTTTGTTGACGCCAGACTCCAAACATGGTATATAATGTATAAAAATACTGGATGCGGAAGAACCGTCTCATGCAACTCAGGTTGTGGATGGCGGTTTTTTTGTGCCAATCGACGCGGTTCCGGTTGCGATCCAGGAATGTCAAGGGGAGAGGATAACGATGATCAAGATTTGGAAATGGTTGGTCGTCATGATGGTCTTGGCGATTGTTCCAACGGTACAAGCAGCGGAAGGGGTGCCTCAGGATCTTGCTGATGTTGGAGAGGCATCGGCAGACAGCAGCAACAACCAGGCTATGGGAGCGAAAGAGAACACCATTGCCTCCTTCACGGATATTTCAGCTTCTCACTGGGCCTACGCTGACGTGATGGCCGGCGTGCAGAAGGGGTACATCAACGGTCTGCCGAACGGCACCTTTGCGCCGGATCAGACGGTCAGCCGGGCGGAGTTTATCAAGATGGCGGTGGCGGCATTGGGGCTGCCAATCGAAGAACAGCAATCTGGCGAAGCCTGGTATGTGCCGTATGCCAGAGCGGCGCTGGAGCATGGCCTGATCGATCCCGCTGAATATGAGGACGGGGATTATGCCCGATTCATGAGCCGCATGGAAATGGTGCGCGTGGCGGTGAAGGCGATCGACGAGTCCACCCGAAACGCTGGCCTGCTGGATGAGGAGCTGATGCTGAAAGCGGTGGAGAACGGCATCATCCGCGGCAT
>Ga0065720_1019859_pt1 | contig 19319 bp, 17 predicted proteins | sample Thericmetagenome_FD_59107 | JGI IMG/M metagenome (GOLD analysis project Ga0065720, IMG submission 59107) | Thermophilic microbial communities from the Joint Bioenergy Institute, California, USA of rice/straw/compost enrichment - eDNA_2 v2... | ecosystem: Engineered > Solid waste > Grass >...
GGGGGGGGGAGAAAGGGGAAGGAGGTGAGAGGAAAGGGGGAGAAAATGGATTAGATAAGATGATTGCCATGCGGCACTTGCTCGGGCGTTGAGAAAGTTTTCCTTATAGGAATTCTAAAGTGCTTCCATAGATAATTGTGAAATAGACAACAGTGAAACAATTATAAGACTACAGAGAGTGTTGAATCCGTATAGATCTATATGACTGTCTTTCAATGTCTAGAACTCTGCTAGAACTCTTGATATTCTTTTGGTCGTTTATGCCTCTTTCCTTGTTTCCTTGCTTCTACCCTTTCCTTTACCACTATGTTAAAACGTTAGGTATCTATTCGACCTTAACCTCTAAAAAGGTCTCAACATTCGGGAGGACGGAGATAATGGGATAGGAGCTCGATCGAGTCACCACCATGGTAGTGAAGCGGACCGAGACAACACTCGGTCATAGTAAACTTGGGCCCTGTTCGCTACCAGTCCATTTTCACAAAGAAATGCGGGCCATTCCCCGCCCAGTACACACACCTTCCTCCCTAGCCCCCTCGTCCCAAACTATATATATTACTTCGGCATGGCCCCTTCCAACAGCCACTTCTTCCCACATAGCCAAATGGTAGAGGGTGTTACCTTCCTGTGAGGACAGTGGTATAATCCAAAGGGCACAGGATTCTACTGGAACAGAAAAAGGCAACCCCTCACCTCGGAGGTTCTAGCCTCTTCCCCCGGGCAGGGTAAAGGAGGTGGTTTTTTGTCCTTTTTTTTCTTTGCCTAAACCCATATTTCCCCCCAGAATTATGTGGTGTTGGCGGCTGATTCTACCTATCAAACTAGGCTGATCGACAAAACATATGTGTGTTTACAGACCAGCTATTCTTTTGTGCATGTGGTTAATTACGTTCAGTCCGATGCATCGATCCTCCAGTTCAGTGCTGCCAGCAAGGCTTTATCCCAAAGATGTATTCACTCACAACCTATCAGATCAATGCTCCTCTCAGCTCTCAACCGCCGGACACTCCACGCTAAACCACCTCCCCTGCCCCCTCCTCACCCCCCTAACATGCTTCTCGACTTTTTTTGCTTTATTCACCAACTCCACAAACCTTGACCTCTCCCCAGCTCTCCTCAACTCCCCCTTCCCCTCCTCAACCCTCCATCCCGGATCCAGCACCACCGTCCCAACCTTCCCCCACGCCCCGCACCAATCTACCATCGTTGTGCCCCTCTCTCCTTCGTCGCCATCCCCTTGGTGAGCAGCGTCGATCTCGTCGGGGGCAACCTCCACCCTTACAAACAACGCCTCCCACCACGCGCCACATCCTGTTAGATCGAGCCATTCCAGGCCGTATAGGCACTGGCTGAGTCGCCGGAGTAAATGGACAGCCTCAGACCAGTCGTCGTCTAGTGTATGGCTGTAGAAGCCTGTCCCACCGTATTGGACTGCTATTCCGCTTTCTGTGTTAACAACTGATGCTCCAAGCTGGGCTGCTAAGGGCGTGAGCGTCGGGACGGGCCAGAAGGCGAGGGAGAGGTGGGTTAGTTGGGGGAGGTGAGACGCCAATGATAGCAGATGTCTCCATGAGACCGGGGAACTGCTAGTTGGAGAGAGGGCAAGGGAGAGATGCGTTAAGTTTGGGAGGACCGGGAGAGGGACGGATGGGGAGGGGGTTTGGCTGGGCGTGTCGAGGGCGTCTTCCCATGAGTCGGGCTCTTGCTGCTGGTCGATTGGGGAGGTGAATTTTGTGGGAGGGGGTTTGGGGGGGAAGAGGAACTCCTCCAGCTCGCGGAGCTTTAGACAATTTCCTAGACTTCTAGACAGGTCAAGGCGCTTAAACTCCGAGTTCAGCACTCCCGCCTGTGGAATCTCCCTCCTCTCCTCCTCGCCATCCTCATCCTCCCAAACTCTTTCTTCCGAAGGCACAAGGACAGCCCTCAAATCGTCAGTCTCCAAGCCAGCTCTTTGAACCCCCAGATAGAACACCATCAGCTCCCGCAAATGTGTAGGCAGTTCCCACAAAAACCCCCCATACACCTCCCGCTGCCACTCCCACGTTTGCGCAAACTTCCTTAGCGCCATATCCAGCAGACTGCCCCGTCCCGGCAGCATCAGGTCCGGCAACATCTTGTGCCTGAACTCCAGCCCATCCCCTTTCTCACACCTCAACCCCGTAGCACCAGCTGTGCTCGTCTCAGCTGCCGGCCTAATAGGCAAGGCAGTTCTGATTCTCCCCTCAGGCGTCAACCAACTCCTCGGCGGTGCCGGACCAGGAGGGAGACGTCTCCCTGTCCGAGGGTCCGTCCTCCCAGGTCTGCGCGGCCGAGGGGGAGGGGTCTCGGGCAGATGCAAAATCTGCCTGATGGAAGGGGGAACAGTGGGCTGGATGATGGTGGGGGCTGCTGAGTCCGGGAGTGAGTTGCGGTGACGGTTGAGATCGGAGCGGCGGAGTTCGGCTAGGCGTTCGTTTACACTTCTTGGTTGGACATCTGGGATAGGGTTAATGTGGGCTGTGGGAGGGGAGAGGAGAGATAGGGAGGGTACCATTGTGTCTGTTGATGGAGGAGGATGAGATGAGGAGGGCGGGGGGTGTGGACTGGGGTTTGGAGTATCTGTTGTTGTGGCGCTTTCTGGGCATTTTTAGTGGTTTTCTTAGCTTAAATACGATGTGTAATTTGGGATTGAGATTTAGTGTGTTGGTGTGGCTCGTGGGCCTGGCTTGGGTTGAATTCTCAGCTTTGGAATTGATGACTGATGAAGGAAACTTTGAGGATATGTGGGACGAGGAGCTCGGAGATTCCGCTGCCTATCACGCGTCAGTTATGCCGCCTGGTCGAAGATATGTATCCAGTGCAGCATGTACCAAACCAGGAATAATTCTGTGGCAAAAGCAATGAGTTGAGATGATAGCTTCATCAAGTTTACTCATCACTGAATGTCGCCATCGACCGACCATGTCGTCGCTAGGTCAGCGGCTAAGTTGGGGGTTGTGGAAACGGTTGGTCCGTGCACTTGTAGTATATGCGTATTATACGCCTAGCGCCAGGCAATCATTACTGACTAGGCGTAATTTACAACAGAGCTCTGTTTATTGCCCCTGAACTCCAGACTTCTCCCTACACTTTCATCACCACGGCGACCGATCTCCTTAGCCTCTCATCGACCTCATCAAACCATCAACGCCATCATGTCATGTGCCTGAGGCTGCATACTAACATACCTTATGTAATCTCCAGACGGAACTTCCCGAGTTTGTCGTGATCCAAGCAGGCAGGCAGGTCGGGCTCGTGGGCCGCTGCGCACAACAGTCTGCCGGCGCTCATCAGAGAAGCGTAGTGCAAACTGTCAGTGAAGTGAGGGTCAATGGGGCGTGTGAGTTCTGTGTCTAGCCCTCATCATCCACTAGGAGCGTATCACACACCTTCCTCACGATCCTCTCCTCTTGTTGAATGCTGTATCGCTGCAGTGTCCGCTTGCTTGCCTTCCCTGTGCGACCTCACTCTCGGTCTAATTCATTCCATGAACTTACTGTCCATCCAAACTTCTCTGGCACTCACCTGCCTCACTAACCGATCTGCTATCTAACGGCCGGCAAGTGCGCATCGCAAAAAGCATACACTTGCGGTAAAATCTAGTTTGGGAAGAGCGCATAGCCGAAGAAGGGCAGCCATCTTTCACCGGTTGTGCCGTGGCGCATCCGACAAGAAAAGGAGTGAGCTAGTTTTTTTTCCCTCTTTTTGCATCGCCCGGCAGGCAAGCAGACTGACAGGAAGCCTTGCGTCCGAAAGCTCTCGCTGACCCGGAAGGCAAAGGGTGAGAGGGCTGGATGACAAGATCTGTGGTTGGCTGAGAGAGGTAGGTAGATTATGTTGGTCCGGTAGTGCTTCATTCCCTTGCATTTGTTCTCTTCCTTCTCGCGACAATTCTGACCGAGGACTACGGAAATCTAAGGTAGATAGGCACAAACCAGGTCAGGAATGGCAGGCCAGTTTGATCTGGCCTGGTCTGATCAGGATGGTCTGGGGGATGGCTTGCGTGCATACTACTAGCCTGCTGCAGCGAGACACGCCACCCGGATGCAGTACCCTGGGTTTAACCGCGCTAATTGAGCTCGCTTTGGTTTCACTTTTTTTTCTATGCAGGCCTCAAATCCCATCCATGGAGATACAACATGGGGAGGACGCTTGGTTGCTCCGCCTTGTAGGTGCCGGGTCGATATCGGCGTAATCTCCTGCAGAGCAACATAGGTCCTTGACTGATACTAGATGTCGTGACAGGGGGGTGTATGTGCCCGCCATGGTGAGCCATCAACCGGTGCTGTGCACGCGACACAGGCCAGACCGGTCTGAATCAGAGGATATGCCTTGTTGACTTGCTGCCAGGTTCTTGAAGAAAGATGCATGGTCATGAGGAAGAGGGCCTACCTAGAGTCACGAGTTAGATTCTCCCGCAGTGAAAATTTAATTATTCTACTCTTGCTCCGTGCCGATTCTGCACCGTTACTTCTGCTGAGGCCATTCTCGCGCTGATATCCTCGCCCCTGACCGACAGGACTAACCTTAACGACATTACATCGCCTTTTCCTAGCAACGAGTACGCTCTAATGTGGTTTTACCTAGCCATTCAATGATGGTTTTCACGTCAGTCAGACCTCATCAAACGCCATCATCGCTGTGGGGCCTCAATGCCGAAAACAAAAGACCGTAAACAAAATGAAACCGGCACATCTTGTCTGACCTCTGCCACGAGGAAGAACGGCAGAAAGGGTATCTGAAAATTTTGTTTTAGAAACCACAGACATTAAAGCAGCCTTGGGAAAAGAAAGAAAGTCTGAGTAAAGTGAGGCGTCTGCAGTGACAGGATACATCACGTCCGTCAGGTATCCCAACCGGCACCAGCAGACGGATGCAATCATCAACGAAGACGATACTCCCCCAGATTTCTTGGATTAAGACAGGGTACCAGTAATTTGCATCCAGTATCAAAATGCACTCCTCGTCAAGCTCTCACGCCCCTAGTGACAGTTCCACGAACGCGGCCGGTTAGTCAGTTGGTCACAAGCCTGCTGCTGGGCACCAACGCCTGGAAGCAACCCGAGTAGCGCAGTCGCCTTTCGGCTGCCTTGTCCTTGTTTATGTTGGCCAGCTTTGGTTATTTTGGCTTGGCTGGGCTGGAAATCAGTCGGCCGAAAGACGACGCGATACTCACCGGTCGCGTCGTGGGAAAACACGCTCTTAGAGGAGAACTTTGATATGACTCTAAGAATGATAATGACGCATCGAGATCGAATTACCTGCCGCCTGACAGTATTCCATCCCAGTTGCTCTTGTCGGACCCGCGTACTTGATGAACTTCAGCTGTTCGTATGCCACGTGTGCAGAACAAGGACGGAGATAAGAACCAATGTTTGGCCGGGACCAGTGATGATGCAGAAGACCGCTGGCGCGTGCTAGCAGCATTAAGAAACAATTTTACGCCTTTTCCAGCTGCGAACATGCAAAAGCCTGTACTTTCATCACATCAACAGTAGGAAAGGCTCTTTTGACCCGGTCAGACACAGCATTTCGTCGTACGAAAGCCCCATCATTCCCATTGAGGTGTTGTGACCACTGCCTTTTCTTAAAAAACCGCCAGTTTGATTTGATTTTTGCCAAAACAAAACCCTCCCGTCTGCAGTGCTCCTCGAGCTTATCCGAGAACACATGATGCCCTAGAACCGGAAGGTGTTAGGGGACAGATCCGGAAACTCAAGTTGAACAAGCGTCCCAGTTTGAATGAGATGGTGGATAGGGAGATCCGAGAAAAGGCTTGCCTTTTGCGCCAGCAGCGGAAGCTTCATCTTGCCTCAGGGACGACCAGTTTCGTCGAGCTTGCGTCAGCTACTCGCGCGCTTCTGGTAGCTCGGCCAGGTTCTGGTTTGACAGTCCGACAGGCGGCGCGCAAATCCGTTTGTGTGTCGCCATGCTTGTGCCCGTTGTGTGCATGTGCCGGTCGGTCTGTGGCAGGCAGGCTCCCAAGAGCTTGGGTTTGTGTCTTCTTTCTCTCTGATACTCCCGAGAAGCAAGTCAGGGGCTGCTCATCATCAGACGGTGACCGTTTGGTGGAAGAAAAGCGGTGCTGCCCGTCTCAATTGCCGGTGTGACCGCGAGCTGTCAGACTTGCTGCCAAGCAGAGCGTGGGGCTTGTGCCTGCTTACACGTTTCCGATGGTCCTGATCATAAGGAAATTAAAACACAAAGACAGGTCGTTCTGGGCGCGAAGATAGCCTTGGTTGAACCATGATTTGATATCTGGGACCACTCGGGCTGGTGATGTTGACTTGCTGGTGAGGTTGTCGATGCTTTTCGAGACATGTTGCATTGTGGCAAAAAAAAAAAAAAAAGAACTAAAGCAACCGCACACTGCAGCTCTCTGCAGTCTCCGCGCTCTCCCCTCTGTGGCTGCCCGGTGTAACATCCTTTCCCCCTCAGCTCATGATTGGCCCTTTGCCTTGAGCTTCTCGGATTATTTACCGAGGTAGAAAGAAGCAGCAACAAAAGGTAGGTTTAAATTGAGCTCTCAGAACATTGTGCTGTGGGAAGGTCTATGAGCCTGTCGAGAATGGATAGGGTAAATGCATTGGTTTGATGACTGTCAGGGGCATAGTATTTCCATAGTATTGTGTTCAGTCTGGGTTCGAACACGAGCAGTAATGTCCACGAAAAGCCAGAGGCTATTTTCAAAGGCAAACAATCAGGTTTCTACTGCATCTAAATGAAGCTTATGCTGTTTAAGCAGCAGCATATGCTTGGTCAGCAGGTTAGAGTTCCAAAGAGGGCAGGAAAGGTGCCTTTCTGGAAGCCGGGCCCTCCCCGACACGTGGGAGAAAGACCCGTTAAAAGAAATAAAATTGTGACTATCCTTGGAATCCCGATAATATATTTTTGAAACCAATGGCGCCGCCTTGTCCGGAGGCTCTCGAGCTAGCTTCGGATCGTGTCAGCATCTTCTCAGCATCCAGCTGAGCGCTTGAGCAGCCACATTGGGCCTTACAATGACCTCTTGCAGCACGCTTAATGATGCCAAATTCGGGTTTTACTTGATCCAGGCTTAGTGGAGAGGCAGAGCTGGTGAGGGAGCTAGCCCCCGATCGGCAGCCCAGAGAACCCTTCAGCTGTTTCTGCCGAGACTGCTGAGTTTGGGCTCAAAACACTCAGACGTGGGCGGCTATCGGGGCTCCTGGCAAGCTCGTCTTTGTCGTCTTTGCATTCCACACCCCGGGGGATGCGATTGAAAGTGCGGGCACGCGATGGTAGGTTGAGCGGTATCTACTGGGTCAGAGAGGTACCTATTCGTACCCTCCTGTCTCAGGGCCCTGGCTTCGTCTGCTGTGACCTGCCTGAGCTCGCGACGCCCAGACCAAGCATGAGCCGGGCTTCCGTGGTCCTGCTGGCAGACAGTTCCCCTCATCTCCTCGATCGGGGAGGTCGAATGGACCACACCACGCAGCGAAGAAGCTGCAGAAACGGACCCGACGACACGACAGCCAGGGTATCCCGTTTTTGCAAAGACCACGTCGTCACTGTCGTCGACAAGCGCGGATGATCAGAATCTAACAGAGACAGCAGCAGCTCGACGTCGTCGGGCAGCAAATGGCTCAATGGGATGGTCCCCGAGGGGAGGAGAGCTGACAGCCCATCAGACGCCGAGACTGCAAAGCCACGACGCGCGCCCAGGCCGGCTCCAGCTCAGGAGCAGAGTGAAATCTCTGTCCTCTCGCCAGTCGCGAGGCTTTTTAGGCGAGAGCTCGGAGGGGTTCTGCATAGTTTGAGCTATCCGAGGGCCTCTCTTCTGCCCAACAAGGTTCACGAGCAGAACCATATCTTCTCAGGGGTCTATCGCTTAGGGGTAACGGGCTGTTACGAGTAGATAAGTCGGTTCGTTACCTGCGACTAAGGGGGAGGTCTGTACGAATCGACGGATGGGCCTTTTTCGTTCCATGGACAGGTTACCGCGGGAAACGAAGATCTTGATCGAGTCATCGGCGGCGTGCTTAAGAAACAGTATCTGGCGGAGAGGCATACCGGTAATCAAGCCAATATGCAGGTAGGTTTGGCCCGCCCGTAAGAGTGGCAGTCTCTATCACGGCACCCTCGGGGTGGTAACATGTCCACCAATAGTGTCGTCTAAGGCTGCCACAAAACCGCTTGTCTACTACGGGTGACGTGGAACCGGTGAGACTGCTCGCGATATGAACGCGTTCTTTACAACACCTCTTTAGTAACAGGCAGGTCTAGGTCTCCCGGCTGATCGAGTTCGCCCTGGCTTTCTTTCTTTCTTTCTTTTTTTTTTTTTTGCCTTGGGGAAATTCAACCTGAGGGCTCAACGATACGGTAAGAGAACGCCCTTCCTTCCTGATGGCGGAAATTCAGAATTTTGTTGTACTTAGGCCGTGAAGCTGGTCTCGTGATGGTATCGCGAGACGGTGATGAGACCAGGTACCCGGAAGACTTGGTGGCACGGCGGGTATGGGGAACGATACATTATCCCACCGTCCCCCAGAACCTATGTATCGCGGCTCCTCAGCCGTTGTATTGAATGGGTTAAGGTTTGATGTGGATGTTACCGGCCCGGCAAACTGCGAGTGTCTGTTGCTTATTGTCTTCGTCCAATGTCCATTCCTCAAAAAAACGATGATGGTGGGATAATTCTTGCTGTTGTTGGGAAGATGCATTTGTGCATTTTTCGAATTGGGCTTAGCTTCCTGCCGTTGGTTTTCCCGTTCCTTGCCGCGGTCTGGCATCCGAACCCATCATCAGCGCAATTGTGCCTTTCCAGGCAGCCATCCCGCGTGGGAAGCAGCTCTTTACCAGCGCTTTCCCGCAGTTGCATTTTATTTGCTGGGTCATGACTGATGAATCCCGGAAAAGGAAGTCTCTCCTGGCTTGCCTCTGGCACGTCGCCGGCTCGGGTGCACTGTTGATGCAGTCGCGACGTCCGGCTGCTCTGATTTCTGGGCCTGCTGGGTGGGGAATTCGACGATGGCGAGTGGGGGCCCGTTGCGCGTGCATCCGCAGACCATCCCTTTCTCATCAAAGTTGATCGCCCTTGGCCCGTGCCAAACTGCGAGAATCCTTGTTGCCCGCGTCCCGGTCTGCCCAGTGGACCCTGCTAAATTGGTGGAGCCAGTGGACACTTGGTGGGGTACCCGCTGCAGCTCCTTTCCTCAGCTGCTTGGCAACATGGGGATGGGATGGGAAACTCTTGGCATTTCGTTTTCTCCGCCCCACTCTATGGTTGCTGGCAGGTCCAGACCTGACCAATCTCAGTTTCCGGAGGCTCGGCTGCAGGCCACAGGAACTTCATTTCAGCACGCAAACAGCATGCAGCGCAAAAAGACCATCGATTCACCATGGCAATGGTTAACTGCGGATGGAATGCTGGATTTTACACAATGAATTCCCCCAGACTTGCACGGCTCATTATGTTCGTCAAAGCGCCTCTCGCTCGATATCGCCTACCTGAGCGTCACGTTTCCTGAGCTATTGCTCTTTGCAGATCGTCTCTCTCCGAGGCCTAAGAATCTTCTAACCCTCGCCTGCCTGTTTACCAGCATCCAAACTCCTCGCTTTAGGCTCTCCATTTGGCTCGTTCACGGGACCTTCGTGGCTTGAGAGCATCGCCGAAAGACGTATGGTGGCGTTCCTGCAGCGCGCAGCCGTCGAGAACATCTGCCTGATCTGACAAAGAAAGGGAAGGGAACTCGAATATCCAAAGAAACGGTTGTTGCTGCTGGTCATGCAAGGCATACCAGAACGACTTGACTGGCCTTCGCAGACAGGGTGAAACAATGTTGCCTCAGTGGAATGAGAGCCTCATGGTTCGTTTGCCCAGGCCCCAAGGTTGCTCAAAGAACGCCCCTTTCTTTACTTCAATTCAGCGGAAAAAAAATCACATCTTTTGATGGGCTATGGATTGATGTGTCACATGGCACAAGATCTGGAAAATCAGCAAGATGTCGCCATGTATGGGGTTAATACGCAGAAGCCCATGTTCTGAGTTTAGAGGCGCCCGCTGTGTCGCCATGATGGTGTCGATTTGGACCCAGACCTGTTGCGTCAACGGCCCGCCCACCAAATGGGTCTTGCATTGATCCTAGCTGGAAGACACAGACACAACATCGCGGTATGTGATACTGCCTGTCGCAGATACGCATTGCTGGGTCGCCCATCATGGATTGCGGATCGCGGATCATAGGCCACAGGTCGCAAGGCCCTAGATCAGTATCGTGATACGCTCGGATTCTGGCAAGCCTGACGAGCTGCAGACATGATCTCTCCCTCCAGCAGCAATTGCTAGCTGCTCATCGCCCGTGCGTACGCTCTCTTGCTCTGGTTACGAGAAAGCCACCAGCAGCAACGGGCCGATCCGACTTTGTCCAGCTGGCGAACAGGGCTGCCCCTGGCTTTGTCCGCATCCGACAGACAAGCCATCGGACCCGACCGCCAGCACAAGCAACTCTGAGTCTGTCTAGCTGACGAACTCTTCTGCCTGCTGGATATGTTCCGGAGGAGTCACTCGTGAGAACAGCCTATGAAGGCGAAAGAGACTATCCCTTTCTGGTCCCCATATGGTTCTTCACCTTTTCTTCACCCCTCCTTCTACGGCTTCATCCCGATCTAAAGCAAAACCCGGTGTCCAGCGTAGCAAGCATCACATCGCCGGTATCTTCCGTGCCGGAGAGGGCTCACCGTCTCAACCAATCAGTGCAAAAAGCTCCCACGAAGTTGCTAATCCCAACGGCCGAAAGAGCGACTGATCTGAAACAATGGGGCTTGTTACCTTCCTTCCGCTCCGGGGAGGCTTCCAGCGTGTGTAAGATAGCATTGGATTGGCGAATGGACTGAAGCAGCGATTAGCAGCAGACCGGAAACCTGCACAAACGACGTTTCTCTCAATCATCCATTCATCTAACTCGGCGCGCCGCCCCGGTGCTATCAATTTAATATCCGCCATGCGTTTAGGGCAACACGAGCCTGTTCCGAGCTATTCTCCTTCGAGAAGCACCTACCCCTCCTGTGTATTTTCGGCTGGTTAGAAACAAGACTTGGTCTTCATGAACTGATCCAGGATAAAGAGCATGGATGAGAAGGCGGAGGAGCATCGGATGTGGTTAAGGTAGTTATTGGCTGGGCCACGTCTAGGTGTTGTCACGCCTAACCTTCCAGGAATCTTTTGTCCCCTCGGAACTCAAATCAGCATTCCACGGTGTTTACGAACAGGCTCTTGGCCGTCTAGCCCCTTTGTTGAAGGGACAACTACACGGCCTTTTGACGAGCTTTTCCCAAACCGGTATATGGTAACTAACCCAAAATTTGCAGAAAATAGAAGACATGGAATCCGTTATGATACGCCAGATCGCATCGAACAATGGCTAGACCACCATCTTCTCACATGTGTACGGGTGATGAATCCGAGCCCCCTGAAGTGGGACAAGCGCGGATGGCTTTGTCTCTGGTTTCTCTGCATGGCTGTGTCGGCCGTTGCCGAGTGGGTTGGGTCTATAGGGCCGAAAAGCTGGATGAAGGCAGCGAGGCACCTTCAGCTTTTCATCATGACCTGCTCCTGTGATCGCCGTAGCTGGTCTTGGAGTGGAAATGGACATGTCCGTTTCAGAAGGCAAAAGACTTGGTAGGTTGGACGCTGGCAAGCCATTGGCTCGGCATTTCTCTCTAATCGAGCACATCTTCTATTGACCGATGGACGCGGTGGAGGGGAGCATGACCAGACCACCCATCAAGCTAGCAACGAACTGGTGGAATACTACACGCCCCCCCAGAGCACCAAGTTTCAAGACGGCGAGAGTAGAGGGGAAGTATTCTGGCAAGCATCGTCTGGCGGAAACTGGACCATCTTTCACAAAGGAAACAAATGCTTGTCATTTGTCTGCAACTACCCGATGCTGGTTCTGTGGGGAGATCCCATCTAAATTCAACACAGAAATTGAGGCAGAAACGTTTGATTCCCTCTGGAGGGTGCTCTTGAAGCTTGAAGGTAGGTAAGTTGCAGGCTGATGCATGGAACACCCAGGATCTAGAACCTAGCAGTGCGCCAACGAGATTGTATGCTTTGCTCTGATGTCCCGCCCTCAAGGTCAATAAGTCTCGGAGGCAATTTCCAGCAGTCCTTCTCAGGTCTGACTAGTTCAAGGCCACTAAGAGGGAGGTCAATTTGGGCAGAGAAGGCTATGCAAGTAGCATTTTGTCCAGCCCCACTGCTGACAGCGCAGGGAACGGTGAGAAGACTTGTGCTATCCGGGGCAGAGAAACCACGCAGTCGCCGACGTAGAGCTGATGGAGCTGGTGGCGATCATGTCTAGGCCGAGTTGCTTGGCCGAAGGCACTGACCACCGACGACCACAGCAAAATCTACGGAGCTGCAACTCAGAGCGGCTCCTTGCTTTGCCTTGTTCAGTGCGGTCCTTTGCCCAACGCTGAGCTGGCCAGAGAAAGGGGGTGTGAGGGGGGTGGTTAGAAGTCGTCTCGTCCACAAACTTTACATGGGCCAACCTATGTGACCTCTTATTTTTTTCGAGCTCAAGCTCTCTGCCCAAAGCTCCGGAAACAGTGAGAGCGAAATAAAAGAGAGAAAAGCAAGGAGGGACGTACGTTGCTTGCGGATGGCGAAGTTGCAATCTAGGCCCCTCCTATCTCTTCTAGGCTTGCCCCAAACTGTCTTCCCGGAACTCTATTGTTGTATCATCTGGACTGCTCCGTCTTTGGATCTCTTAACTATTTAAGAGACTCAAGGCTCCAGCTCCTCTCCACACCGTTTTGCTGTTCTTCTTGTCTTCCCTTTTGCTTTTACTCTCGCTGTTGTCTTAAACCAGCCTGCGCTACCACCTTGCCGGCTAGTCATTATCGAGAGCCCCTTCAGGAGACGTGGGATTCCTGTCCTGGCAGCGTCATTACGCCTGCCTTGTCCCTTCGCTGAACTTGCAAGTCTTACTATCACCCTAGCCCCTCTCTTTATATTGCGTTTATCTCCGCCACCAGGCCAGGGTCTCAAGACGGCCACGCTTTCTAGCACACTTTGTTGTGTGTTACCTCTCTCAGCATTGTGGTCGGCCATCCCCGTTGAGCAAGCACGGCACCACCACCCCTGATCTGCTGTCCCCTTCTGTGCGAGTCCTTTCTCAAGCCACTAGGACACCGCACCGGACTTTCAACATCTTTGCTATCGGTGTTTGTATCAACAATACAGCAAGCCCGAACACTCTCCGGGGTCTACTCCTAGACAAGGGAAGAGTCGAGTCAATTAACTTTAGGAGACGGAGTTGTTTTTGTTGTCATTGTCGTTGGTGGTGGCATTCGTTGCCACAACAGTCAACAGCAGCACTCCCCTCAGCACAGCACCTGATAGGGGACGTTCAGAAACTACACAACACTACTTCCAAGCCCACTGATACCACGCGACTCAACAACCAATCGAGACTCACTCTCGAGTCATTACTGGGCCAAAGCTTGCAGTGAGCCTCTGGCGGCTTGCATCTTTGCAGCCGTAGAGCGTGAAAGAAACCGTCATTAAGGTAAGCAGACTTTCGTCTGTTCCATCTCAGCCTTTCTCTACTTTTTCCCCCTGCCAGCCAGGCATATCTATCAACGGAAGCATATACCATACCGCCATACCATCAGGATGCCAACTTTTCCACCATCCATGGTCGCAAAGCCCTCCATCTTCCGACACAAGCGGCCCTCACTACGGCAGTCCATCTTTCCAGCCAGTCAGTCGCCGTCGCTCCTCCTAGAATCCAATGATACGGAATCCGGCTTTCTGCGGCTTGGGCAGCTCCAGTCCATTGAGCAAATCAGATCGAAGCCCTTCAGGTCGTCATTGATGTTCCGAAACCCGACCTGGGCTCGACCTGCCTATCCTATCCTTATCCTGTCTCTTCCCTGCGGTCGGCTTGCATGGATGAGCCTGCCTCTGACGCAGTGACGCTTGCTTACCGTAATGACACCCGTTCATTGGCCCTATCCTTGGGGGCCTTCTGCCCGCATTCCCCAGGTCGAGAAGAAAGCTGGGAAATTTTCGATATGCGAGTCCGGAAAGTCTGCGACCGACCGGACATACTGCTCAAGTGGACGACACGAATATGATGCGCCGCAACAACTGCAAAACCAGCAGCAACACACTTCTGCAAGACCGGGCATTCCAGGGTTAGGTTGGGATACCCGGGGGTTTATACAATTTCGTCAGGCCAGGACGAGGCAGGACTAGAACAGGGGGCAGGGCGTGAATTGTCACCGCCCAACGGTTTGGTGTTTTCTTTCTCTCGTGCCCATGTCAAAGACCGCGTGCTTCATGTTTGCACGACTTTCCCCGGCCGCCGATCCTCATCAGCACGTCCTTGTCGGCATGCCTAGCAGTCGGGATCTGGGATACCTAGTGTGCGTATATCGGGGCATGCACACATCAGGGCAGTGCTCACACATACCACACGGGCAGCAACACACAAGGATCTGACGACCTGGATGGCTCGATCTGCCGGAACCGTTTTACCCCCGTTTCCCGCGGTTGCCACAAACGCGATCTCCCGTCATTCAAGCGATCTCGTCTCCCCTTCAATGAAATCTGGCCTATCCCCCAACGGTTTGGACACATCAATCCAAAGGCCCTCCTTCCTGACGAACAGGCATCTGGGATGCCCGACTGGGATTTATCTGTCTGCTCGGTTCCTATCCGACGGGAGGATGGGGAGGACGAACAACAGATTGGTTGTAAACGCGCGCATCGAGTCCTTGGCAGCCGAGCAATCCGTGTTGTTTTATTCACTTCGGGGTCTCTCAAGAGCAGCCGTCAGCCAATCGTGCCTCTGAGACAGCAGTAGGCTGGCAACGCACATGTCCTGCAAGGTCCCTCGTTCATCCGGCCGTTCTTTTAAGCAGCAATGAAGTGCCCAAGTACAAGCAGCAGAGACAGAGGCCGGGCGACACGCACTACGGAAGATTTATTTATTGCACTAGAGGGGGGTGTCTATAAACATGACTTTTGTTCCTTCAACCCCCCCTCCAATCTCCCCTCCCTGGTCCCTCGGCTTGGTTGGCTGGTTTGATCCGTATGGATGATGGAATGGATGGATGCTTGCTTGTTTGCTATGCTTGGTCTGAATGAATAGAAGCACAGAACCCAAAGTGAAGATCAAATCATATGCTAACAGGTCAAACTGTCTTTTAGGTTAGGCGCGGCACCCGTTCGCCGACTTTCTGATCGATTGGCGGCACATACCTCGCTCCTCAATTGGAGCAGAGGATCTTCGTATGAATCAACAACTCCCTAAGGTATTTCATTTTTTTTCGCTCTTCTACAATATATTAGTCCCTGTTGTGTATGGTGTGTGTCTCTTCTGCTGCGAGCAATTGAAAAATCCGCGACCAAAACCGAGGCCACGCTTTCACCTTCCTCTTGGCTTCACGAATAACGGCAATATAACCGCAATAAAGTTGTGTAATTACCGGAGCGCCCTCAGACAAGGAACAGTGCTGCAGTGTTGCAGAGAGAGAAACACAGGGTGAAAGAGACGACAAGACAGAATTCAAGGTCAGTAACGACAGCCTGCTACTTTTGATTTTTGTTTCCCTTGTCATTGCGTGTTTGGCTTTCTGTTTCGTTTTCTGCACACAAAAGCTTTCAATGATCTTCGGCGACCGGGATGGCGAGGCTGGAGTCGGCTTCGCGGCCAATGGCCAGCAAATGGCAACCGGTTTGCCTTTACTCGAACAAGCTACGCGACGGTTTTTTCGTTGCTTGCAGTGTGTTTTCGTCAGCCCTAGTCCTTTCCGTCTTTCGGTTGGCTGCTCTCCGCCCTATCCGTATCGAGGACGAAGAGAAAAAAAAAACCGACCAGGGGTCCTGCCCGGCATGCTGCATGGCGCAGTTGCTGGGCCATGATCTGACGGGCCACCGAGCCAGGGGCTTCGATCCCCGCTTCCTCCCCATAAGCTCATTCGCCTGGGTACAGGCCATAGGGCCCATCAGCGGGTGCTTGGAGGATTCGCTAGATGGATTCTCGAACGTCGATCCATTGTGCGCATTTTCTGTTGATCTTCCTTATACACGTCACCCTTCGCTCTCGTCCCCATGATGCTACGTCCTCCAATCTGGCAGCAGTCCTTTATGGGGGATCAACGGCACTGTCAATCCAACAGACGAACAATATGACATGATTACATGACATGACCATGACACGCGAGGAAGGGGGAGCAGCAACGGGGGCTGGCGTGGGCAGCGGGCGTGTGCTTTGTGGCATACATCGTACCGTTTATGAAGAAAACGGGGACCGGTGGGCGTTTGACTGGCCCATTAACAGCACACTGGGCATGCAGCTAAAAAGGCTGAGCTGCTGAGGGAACATGTCCCATGGTCGCATCCCGGTCTGCGAGTCGCAGGCCTTGGCTAGGTACTTGGCCCTTGGGCTGCAGTGCCTAGTCCAGTCCTGCCAGTTGCCTTCTCTTTCCCTGTCACTCACTTCGCCGGTGCTAGTGGTCCATCTGGATGCTGCGCTGGGCACTGCACTTCTTGCCAACCGCTCAGTCGCTGTCAGCAGACTGCCCGGGTCCCTGTTCGTCGGTCGAGCCCCTCTGGGCATGCGAGTTTCTTCCATTTTTCACGCTTCCAGTCTTGTTCGTCCTCGTCTGCTGGCCTGGTCTTGGGCTTGGGCTTGCAGCGGGTTTGGTCGTGGTCGTGGTCTTGTCATGGATTCGTTGTCATTTCTGCTTCCTTTTATGTTCTTCTGCTTCTACGGTCCCACGCCTCGCGGCTGGGATCGTCAAGCACGAATCACGCAGCTTCAGGCAAGCCAAGTACCCCTGTCGGTGAGCCAGTACCCCCTTGTACTGCATGTACTCCCTTCTTCTGTTGTGCGAAGTACCGTTCGTACATTCCTCTTCTTTGGTCTATCGAGAAGAAGCACAGCCAGCGAGGATTGCATATTCTGCGGATTGCGGCTTACATACATTACACTACTCGCGGACATGCATGGATGAGGAATTCCCTTCTCCCCTCGGCACTGCCGCTTACCGTGATCTGTTGTTACTTACACTGCCTTGCCTGGTTTCCCATCTGCTATCGAGAGAAAACCTCAGCGAACTCACTTTTCTTGCTCCTTACTTTCTTGTTGCTTGCCGATCTGAGCTTTCTCAGTCACACGCGGCATTGAGCAAACATTTTTCCTGTTTTTTTTCCTCAACTTCCGCTTCTTATCCTCGGCTCGTCGCTTTCACTCATACAAACCTTTTTCCCGTTTCGTGCCGCTGAACGTGCGGCCTGTTCTAATTATTGTGGCCCCCACCTTTTGCTGCTTGTTTCCTTGCACTCCTCGATTTTCCCTCCTCGCTCGCCCAAATCTCCTCCAGCGCTCGACTTTGCATCCCAGACTGCTCGCCAGTCTGCATGCGCCGGCCATGGGCGGCAGCTAATGCGTCACAGGTCCCAACGTTGTCCTCGGCTTGCTGAGTCTGCCATCAACTTGGAGCTGCAGAAGAATCCTTCGTGACAGTGTAGACGTGTAAACTACATCCGATCCGTGGGCCGGCACGGCACTCGTCAGCCACGCAGCATCTCAGCAACGCAGCAGCAGCGGGATATGTTCCCAGCTCGGTCTTGGGCTTCCTTGTCTGGTTGACACGGACAGAGAGACAAAAACAGCAACAAAGATACACAGATCGCCCCAGATCACAGATCTCCATCTCGGGACGCAGCACCGGGCACCCTCGGTTCTCTCTTGACTCGATCCGACATCTGTCGTGCAGTATCCGCACGGCTCTAACTTCGCTCTAGCCTACTCCAGACAGCAGAAGAGATAGACAGATAGGGACCAGGGACCGGAAAACACAAAATGGGAGCTTTGCTCTAACAGGTGCGTCATCAATAGGACTTTGTCGAGCCCTCGCCGCCCTCTGCCCCCGGGCTGGAGTACCTCGAAATACCGGCTCCAACTGACATGTGGTGCGTCAACGGCCCCTTTCCTAATTGGTCTATTGGTCTCTTTTTTGTCTGCCCTCGGTCACCCATCTGCACATTGCGTCCCCGTTTTTCCCATCCCCCGGTTTCCCATGGGCCATGCCCATTCAGCATTCCCCATCCGATTTCCTTATCCCTCGCCCACACCCAAAACATACACCCCCATCCTCCATCTTAGATACACCCTGGAAGCGCTGGCAGCATTGGCAGCCTGGCAACCCGGGAGCCAGCCAGAGAAACTGCCCAGTGACAGGGCTGGCTGCTTGGATGACTAGCTGACTGGCGGTCTTTTCGAACGCCATGGGTCACTCGTCCGTGTTTCGATACTTTACCAGGCTTCCGTCCCTCCTTATCACCCTGCACTTGGTGCACCATTCCTCTCTTCTCACGCTGCTTCCCACGTCCTTCCCCTAGTTTTCCATCATCTTGGGGTGCACAGCCATTGTACTCTCCGATCTGGAGGGGCGATCGGAACACCATGTGTGCTTGTCATTCACAACCTTTTTGCCAACCACCACGCTAAGCGGCCTTGGCTGGTTTTGTGTTTCCCCTCCTGTCAATCCGGATTTCGGATTTTTTTTTTCTGAGATTTCGACCGCTGCCGGGGGCGCATGCTGAGATCGCACTCACTCCCCATTGCTGGATCGCTGAAATCAAGTCTGGTGGTGCGTCTGTGCAGCTTATTTTCCCCCCCTTGTCCTTCTCCACTCAACTCTTTCTCGCGTCGTCCTGCTCACTCTCTCTGCCGATCGCCAGCGGCGCGTGAGACATGCGGTTCTCGCTTCGGTAGTAGCATGTGCTACGTCCGGATCAGTCGGTCGTGGTCTATGAGTTCCAGGGTCATTGGGCCATTGGGTTCCTGATCCATAAGCCATGATCCGTGATCTATCGAGATAGCGAGACCTGCTGGTTTCCTCCGCGCGCTGTTGCCGCACGCACAATACGCCAGGCCTTTCTTTCTCATTCCCCAAAGTGTTTCTTCAGCGCTGGCCAGTTGGTTAGCACCGGGAAGAGGCAAAAGCTTGCTTCTAGGAGCTAAGAGGTTAATACGGGTGCTGCTTGCTGCTTGCTGCTGCGACACCCCCCTCACACCCTCCTCTGCTCTCTGCAAAACACACCTGTGTGCTGGTATGACGCCGTACGCCGGTCGTACAACCAGCTCCTGGTGTTACACAAGGCCGGTCGGCATAGGTGCACAGCGTTGAGCGAGCGCCAGACGAGAGAGGCCCGCAGCCTAACGGACGCCTGCCTACCTAACGCTGCCTACACTGCGGATTACTACCCCCCCCCTGCCCCCTTGGCCCTCCCCCTTCTTGATCCCTCCCCGTCCCCC
>Ga0065720_1019861_pt1 | contig 19313 bp, 23 predicted proteins | sample Thericmetagenome_FD_59107 | JGI IMG/M metagenome (GOLD analysis project Ga0065720, IMG submission 59107) | Thermophilic microbial communities from the Joint Bioenergy Institute, California, USA of rice/straw/compost enrichment - eDNA_2 v2... | ecosystem: Engineered > Solid waste > Grass >...
GGGGGGGGGGGGGTTCCGAGATCGGATATTGCGTCGGTGAGCGTGCCCTCGCCCAATAACGAAGGCGTCATTTGCTCCCAGGATATTAACTTACACTTGACTAACCTCAATACAACAAACCTGCAGTATTAGGCCATGCACTGCCATGTGTCTGGTTTTCGTGACATGAAATGGGGTTGAAACGGATCGAATGGGTCATTATCCTGCCAGGTTTCTGATTGAGACGTGAGGCGTTGTGGGACATAGTTCTGAATGTATACACTGGAATTTGTTCACTTGTTCTCGTATTTTTCTTTTTCCCTTCATGGGTGTCGACAGTACAACATGCGTCCTTCCATATTCTCGGGTTCCCATACCTACCCAATGCTGAGCCTCTCGATTCTGGCCTTAACAGCGTCCACGAGTGCCGATTCTCGCTCAAGCAAGCTCATAACTTGAGCCATTTTTGCCTTTCTAATCTCCGAGGGGATCTTCAGGCTCGGCATCTGTGAAGCTGGTGTGCTCTCTTCGGTATCGTCACCAACCTTCTGCAACTGTTCGGCTTCTGCCATCAGGGCATTCCGGAGGGTTTTGATCTCCTCCAGCCGTTTCCATGGTTGCTTTGCGAGGTTAGGTGTCGTAGCCAGCGCCCCCTGACCGGCCTCGGGACCCAAGATGCTGGTTGCCATGTTCTGCACTTCTTCGATCCAAGCCTTTTCCTTGTCCGACAGCTCCCGAGTGGTCATTCTCCCGAACTTCTTTCTCAGCCTCTCCATCCTGTTGGCTAGCTCTTCTTGCCTTTCTCTTGCCACCCGGATCCTCTGCTTGATGAGCTGGTCCTCTGACACAGGAGGGTCATCGGAGAGATCATCACCCGTAATAGTATGAATCCGGTTCTTCACTTCGTTCACCTTTTTGATCTGATCTCTCAATTCTCCCTGAAGCGCTTCACATTTCCTGAACAGTTCCGCAACGGCGTCGTTGATATCCGAAACCTCGGTTGAGACAACCTTATGACCGTCATGGAACACCTCCAATGTAGCCATAGAGAGTCGGAGTTCCTGTGTAAGTAATGGGCGCCGCCGACCGGTCCTCAGGTTGTCAATCCAGGCAGGCACAGCACTAGGTTTGTCCAAGGCCTCGGCAGGATGAAAAAGAGGTCGAGGCTCCCAATAGGGGCTAGGCGGCCGTTCTTCGACATGCTCGGGGATGACAACAGACGTCTCCTTCGGTACGACTGGTCTTTCTGGTGTCTCAAAGAAAAGTGCAATCGGGTCGGTCTGTGTAGCCGACAAGATGAAATAGCCAAGGTCTGGGTCATCGATGGATGTGGCAGCAGCCAGCGGGCTTTGAGTGCGGGTCTGTGTAAAGATACGATCCCGCTCGGAACCCTGCCCCTTTGCTAATAGGTCAATCCGGAATTCGGTGCCAGCCTCAGAATCACTCTGGAGCTCGCTTTCAAGGCGGAATACCCAAGGGGTGAGAGAAATATATGTGATGCCAGCAGGGTGTGTAACATAGAAGGAGTACGGAGATGTGGCGTCCTCGCTAAACATAGGCCAACCATCAGGTGTAACCTCGGCCGGCTTCAGTGTGTCAAAGGTCTGGAAGGTAAGGAGGCTTGGGGGCTCAGGCGGCGGCGCAAACAATCTCTTGTTCTTGGACCGGGGAGGAAGCCACTGGGCTTCAACCCCGTCGATATCGAGACAGATCTTGACCTGGCCGCTGGTAGAAAGCAGGCAGATGATGTTGAGGGACAGCCCATTGTGTTCGTCCTCTTTCATCATCTCAAGCTCCTCTTCTTCACCTCTCATCAGGTCCGCAACCCTTGGCTTTTCGCCGATCACGTAAATATCCTTCAGCTCCACCTCATCGTCCTGTTCATCTTCGGGATTCAAGTCGAAATCAAAAGGACCCTGGAGCTTAGGTACCAACCCTGGCCGGCTCGGACGCGTGTAGACCTCTATCGTGGCCTCGCCAGTGGCTTCCTCTACGAGTTTAGGCTCCTGGTTATCAATTTCAGACATCCACTCCAGCTGTTGCTGAGCCACGAGACGTTCCTCAGGAGTAGACTCCGGGTTGTCCTCTGCGGCAGCAACCTTGGCAACAATGGAAGCCGATAGAGACGGGATCAAGGTAGGAGGCGGCGTCCAGCGCTGAGGAAGTAGCGGACAGAGAGCATAAACGTCGCCAGAGGTCATGGCAAGCCAAAGCGTCATCGGGGCCCATCCACCAGAGTCTCTGGTTGGGAAGCACGCAGCGGCGACCTCCATGTCAAACGCATCTGGCGAGAAACCTTTATTTGTTGCTGAAGTTGAAACGCCAAAGTCCTGGTCAAGGTAGGTCGCATCTGCAAGCTTCTTTAGATCAATGGCCAGAGTCGGAGCGTCGAAGGTCCAGCGGTCCGCCGTGGAGAGTTCCCAAACACGAACAATAGCATCCTCGGTGACGGTAACCAACGCATGCCCATTGACTCCAAGGGGGTGCCATACAGCCGAAACGACCGCTGATCGGGACGTTACGTGGGTGGTTGGGCCAAGGGTCCAGAATTTCGGTTTGAATGGAGTTGTGTCTTGAATGTGTAGGTGGGACGAATCAGGGAGGATGCAGATGTGAACAGTATGGGACGTCAAGACTGCCAGGAAGTCTTGGTTCGGCGACATTACCAGCTGGCGAATGTCATCCGCCACAGGCGTCTTGATTATCTGTGTGTTGACAAGCGTCAGCCTCATGTTCGATAATCCCAACCGTGCGACACGCTACACTCACCCGATAGCCTGCAGTCGCTGCGCCATCATCAAAATCAGAGCTATCCTTTTTGGTAGAAGTCGGTCCGACACTGGAGCGTGAGGGGCGGGATTCCCAAGACTCCTTGAGCTGGGCGAGATCTCCCCAGCGGATTTGCTTTCCGCAAGCGACGAAGATTTCTGTTCCTCGCCGCGCTATGGTTCTGCGTGGACCGGGCTTGATTTTTTTGCCATAGGCAAGCGGGACAGTGGCAGTGCCATCGTCGGCGGAAGGCGCAAACAACTTGTGGCCGGGAGCCGGCTCATTCAGCCACGCGGGCGCGAAACTCTTAATCTTGGGCATCTATAGGACGCGGTTGTGGCCGTCAGCAATTGCGCGCCTGGTCGATCGATTGATGCGACTGTGCGGAGTTGCCGAGCGAAGAAAGAAGCAATTGGGAAGCTCTCTTCAAAGCGCACAACCGAAGGGGGTCCCGTATGGTGGGCTGGCCTGTCTTTGATAAAAGTGGAAATGTTTGGAGTGTTTGAGGCTGGAGCTTTGCTGCCACTGGACGATGGGTCGACGTGACAAGCGCGTTTCTCAAGCAACTGAAAGGTCCCAGCTTTTTTCGCTCTGGTCCCCTGCAAGTTGGGCTTGGCAAATGGGTCCAATCGTGCCTTGGCTCTTGGCATCTTCCTTGTGACGGCACGTAACAAACAACCTACACAACATCGTCCTTGCACCTGCTCTGGAACTGCCATCGCCAATTTTTAATTACCATCAGCATCAAAGATGCGAGGGCCACGGACGACAGTTGAGCGGCTGGATCAGCCGAGCGCCTATTTTCTGAACCGGGTGAGTTTGTGTCTTTCAATGTAAAAAGTTTGTTTGAGACGGACAGTTGCCCTCTAACACACGAGTTTGCTCCCTTCCAAGTTGCAGAGCAATAAACGCAGGCGCATTGACAAGGAACATCGCGAAGGTGAGGATAACTCTAGCAGCCCGGAGGAAGATCCGGTCGTCAAGCTCCAGAATGCGACCACTCTCTATGTGGGTAACTTGTGAGTCGCCTTCGCTCCCCTTCAAGGTCGACGCGACGGACACGATACTAACCGCGCCGCTTGCAACTAGGTCCTTCTACACCACCGAAGAGCAGGTGTATGAGTTGTTCTCTAAGTGTGGCGAGATCAAGCGCCTTGTCATGGGGCTTGACCGCTACACCAAGACACCGTGTGGCTTCTGCTTTGTCGAGTACTACACTCACCAGGACGCGCTCGATTGCATGAAGTATATCGGCGGCACCAAGCTCGATGAACGCATTATCCGGACAGATTTGGACCCTGGCTTCACCGAAGGCCGACAGTACGGCCGCGGAAAGTCTGGCGGCCAAGTGCGGGATGAGTATCGTGAGGACTACGACGAAGGCCGCGGTGGCCTTGGTCGACAGATTCAGTTGCAGCGCATGAGGGAGCGCGAACGCGAAGCCCGTGAATTTGACGATAACTATGCTCGGCTGAGATAATTGTTTTGGGTCTTCTTGTATGGGTTTCGGTAGTCATTTACAATATATAGTTCATACCCAGGAAATTATTCACATAGTTCTAAGTCTGCCTCCCTCGGCAGGTTCTTCTTCCTTGTGGCCAGAACCATGAAGATCGGATTGTATTCCATCATAACGCCGTCTATTGCACAGTGGTATAATACAAGAGCAACATGACCATACGCCAACGCTCCATCGCTCCTCTCTTAGAAACCGGGAGGGTTGAGTCTCTGGCTGACACGAGTCCACTTGGGCAGCTCTGTCGACAACACGATCATCAGGGACACGATGCTCAACACACAGGGGGGGATTGGGCAGAAGCAAGAGAGAAGCCGACGTACTGTGAATTCCTTTGCGGTACCGCTTAGCCTTGCGGTCGAACATAGTGTACTTGTCGCGAGGGAGCATTTCGGCTTCGGTGGGCATCTCGGCCTTCCACCGCTCGACGGCCGTACACTTCTGGCCCGTCTTGGCCAGCGAATTGCTCAGCACCTCAACGACCGTGTCGACCGCCCGTAACCTCCTCCGTTGCCGGGCCTTCTGGGTCGGAGACAGGCGCCATGGTATCTTCCTATTGCGGGGAAGAAGATCGTCAGTCGATTGATTCCTAGTCGGCCCCTGCTGCTGTTCGCGGCGTCTATCGGGGTCAGCGCTCACCATAGAAGACCGCCACTCAGGGCACTTGTGATTCTGAACGGCCCGAACATGATTGTTGTATTTGGGGACGGGGCGAGGGGTGTGGAAAGCAGCCGCGGTCCGCCGGGAGGATGGGTACAAACGACTATGGTCTCGAGAACCTTACGGGACGGGACATCCAAAAAAACGCGGCTCCGGCGTAGCCAATCATGTTTCACTAAAGCTCGTTGTCGAAGAAGTGGGGCACAAGAGAGAACACCCCGCGGCCCACCCACGGCCAGTGGAAACGCCGCCCTGCAGCAGCCGCTAGCGCAGCGCATCCCAACCTCCACACAAGGCCGGGCGGGCGGTGGGCCGCTTGCTGTCGGGGGCTGCCAGTGAGGCGCCGCGACAACCACCAAGATATGGTCTCTGTAATCTCAGCCTTACCGCCAAACAACCGCCGCGCAAGCCGACGATACCGATCAGTACTCCAGCACCTTGCTACGATACGCCTTGTGACGGATCATACACCGATAGCTTTACAGTCTTGCGCCGAGAAAACAAATTTGCAACATCACGCCCGTCGTAGCGGCCTATCACAAACCGCCCTTTCAAGATGAGCTACTACTTCGCTATAATTGGCACGCAAGACAACCCGCTCTTCGAATACGAATTCGGCACGAGCAAGCAGGGCGGCGACGGCCAGGCTCGCTTCGGCGAGCAGGCGCGGCATCTGAACCAGTTCATCCTGCACAGCAGTTTGGACATTGTCGAAGAGCTGCAGTGGACGACGGGGCAACTGTGAGTGACAGCCCCTTTCCCTTCAACTCTCGTTGCGGGCAACCCTCGACCCCCTAGGAGAAACACCATGCTGAACTCGTTATTTATTGAATCAGCTATCTTAAAGTAATCGACAAGTTTTTTAACAACTACATCTCGTGCTTTATCACAGGCGGGAACGTCAAGTTCCTGCTGCTACACCAACCACCGGCACAGACGGCCGGGAATGCAGCCTCACGGAGCTCAACATCAATTGCAGCTAATCCAACCAGTCCCCAAACAGAAGAGGCTATCAAGAACTTCTTTAATGAAGTCTACGAGAACTATGTCAAGGCTATTATGAGCCCGTTTTACAAGGCCAATCAAGAAATCAAGAGCCCTATTTTCCGGCAGAAAGTTGCTGCGGCGGGGAGGAAGTACCTGTAACTCATTTGGACTTAGATCTCGTAATGTCATAATACCATTAAAGTCCAGACTCTAAACACTCTGGATAAATTCCTGAGATCTCGGATTGAAAGTTTAGCGTTCAAAGACATGCCACTCCAAAAGCCAAGAGTCGGTGTAATCACAAGTGAAATTTACTATGTATGTTCTCATCAATTTACTACTCGTTCCAGAGACGCCCAGGATATTCCCAGTGATGCCCTTAGTTACCCCAGCCCAACGCCAGTGAAACAACCGCGAAAAATGTGTCCCAGCCATACCATGAAAAAGAGAAACACCCGTCTCCTGTGTGCCCTCAACCGTTCCAATTGCGGGGACCAGCATCTGCCACGCTGTACACGTGGAGCCTGCGAAGTAATCCCATTTATGGGGGATTCTCCCCCGTGTCTTGGAGCTGTGAGCGCACGCAGGGACTTTCTCGAGGCTTCCGGAAACCACCATGGCAAGCCTCGAGCAGACTCCGTCCCCAACTCATGAAACCCATATACTACTTTAGCCACCGAAGCCATAGAGGGTGCGGCCTTGGCGCTTGAGAGCATATACGACGTCGAGCGAAGTGACAGTCTTGCGCTTGGCATGCTCGGTGTAAGTGACAGCGTCACGGATGACGCTCTCCAGGAAGGATTTGAGGACACCGCGGGTCTCCTCATAGATCACTGCATTTTTGTTAGAACATGGTGTGGTGGTAATGCATCGGAATTGAACATACTGGCTGAGATACGCTTGACACCACCACGACGAGCAAGACGACGGATGGCGGGCTTAGTGATACCCTGAATGTTGTCGCGCAAGATCTTACGGTGGCGCTTGGCACCGCCCTTTCCGAGACCCTTACCACCTTTGCCACCTGATGAGATGTCAGCATCGTTGATGATCAAAATGTCTGAAGCCATGTGTATGGCATAGTGTGCATGCGTCTAGACGCGAGGCGTTGGTGCTGCGTGGGCTCGACGCGCCCAGAGGCGCGCGCCCCACTTCATTCAACACCACAGGGAGAGCATAAGACAACTTGCAAACCGCGCATTCGGCGACAAAGGTAAAAACTGGTAAAACTTACGTCCAGTCATTTTGGATGATGTCCTGAATAAGGTCTTGTAATTTAAATTGATAAATTTTGATGCGTTTGGCTGAAAAGCCGATGGAAAGTTGATGCCGTAGATGGAGGCCGGGAACGCAGAACTGGTAGAAAGAACAGTGTTTAGGAAAAATGGGGAGAGCGAGGGAAATGGGGTTTAAATAATGCTAGGCGCAGGGTGCAGGATCACTGGTGCTGATTTGAGGGAGGTGTGGCACTAATCCATTTTCGGATTGTGGATTGTTGGTAATTCTTGCAAAAATACTCTTTTGAATTCCAGTTTGGGGAGCAAAAAAATCGTGTGAAAACAAACGGCCTTTTGGCTCGCTTTGATCGCTGTTTTGCTTTCCTGTGGTGCCGGGCATTTTGAGGGATTACCTAGCCCCGCCAGAGTTGGCCCGAGCTCTGGTTCCTGCATGCGAAACTGGCATGGCGATTGGCCGGAAAATCAGACTTGGTCCGAGCGCTCGTGTTTGGTTCCACGGCCGACCTCAGGATCACGCGCGCCAGATCGCGTCTTTCCACACCTGGGCCTCTCGGCCACGGGCCCTTCAGTCAGCCCAGTGTGCCGGTTTGGGATTCGGTTAATGCACTGTTGTGTGTGGATGCCGGAGTGCACTACCTGCTGAACCTGCTGGGGCCTGTGTGCCTTTTAAGAGCAAACTTCAAATCACATCACGAAAACCTTAAAACATATGTGCAACTGGGGGGAGCCCTACGGATTACACAGCACACTTACGTCACAGGGCTCAGTGGCATGCTTATCAGCAGCTCTGAGCCCAGGTTGAATGTAATGGAAGTCCAATACTGTATCGGATCATGGTGATTGGGATTGCAAGATTCTCTCAAACCTTCTCGACCGGGCCTGACGTTAACCAAGAATCCAAGTCATGATCGTTAGGGATCTTAGGTGCCAATCAATGCGATCGTCCCGCCCAAAAGTCCTGTATTACCCATTTTGATACCTCTCGCAACTCTCCCTTCAAGAGACCATCGCCAACCCGCCCATTCCTGCCCCTGATGATGCTCCTCAACTCCATAATATACATATGTCAGCCAATGCAATGCTGAAGTACTCATACACAAAACTCCCGACCCAGTATCTCACGAGGGCTCCGACTAGATGACGAAGCAAGGCCCGCTCTCGATGTTATGCTCTCCAGGAACGCCCTGCCAATGCTGGAAAATGCATTGCTTCCAAAGAAAAAAAAGAAAGAAAGAACCGCCGCCGTTCTCCGAAGCATCGCTCCAACGCTTTTCCCTGCTTCCTTTATCTGCCTTATTCGACTAGGTTGCAAGCTGCAACTCCAAACCCCCCTCCGTAGCTCCCATCTGTAGGTACGCTGGTGAGAATGCACTACCCCGTTATTCGTTGCGTCAGATAGCATAGGGGGACTCGGGGAGAGAGTAGATAGGGATTAAGCGAAGCTCAACCACTCGAATTCGTTTGGCACAGTCGTCAACGCATCATGGAATCGTCCACATAATCGTCGTCGTCAAGAGCTCCAATCTCTTCCTTGATTTCGGCGCTCGCCTGGAACGAATGTTAGCAGCCTACCCAACAAAGGACAAGAGCAGGGGAAAACAATAAACTTACCTTGGGATCTAAGCTCAGCGCAATGGTGAAGTGGCGAACAGCCGACTTCTTATCGCCCAGTGTCTTAGCGAGCTTGCCCAGCAGGAAATGGACCTGGGCATTATCAGGGGCCAGATCCCTCAGGATCATCAACTCCCGATGCCCTTCCTCCAATTGCCCAGTCGCAAGCAACGCCCGTGCCTTCTGGTGCCGAATCTCAGGTGCGCGGGGAGCCAGCTCCACCGCCTTGGCGAAGTAAGGGAGCGCTTGAACTATTTGCTTCTGCCTCGCCAAAACCGATCCCATGCAGCATATCAACACGGCATGAGTTGGATGAATAACCAAGGCGGAATGATAGTGATTCAGCGCCTTCTCGTAGTTGCCTAGCTTCTCGTAAACCTTGCCAATGCCGTAATAGGCGTTATAGTGGCGCTTGTCGGCAGCAATTGCGTGCCGGTATGCCATTAGAGCCTTATCATACTCCTCGTTCTCCACATGTTCGTGACCCTGCAAGGTGTACGCGTATGCAAACTTGGGATGAAGCTGAATGGCACGCTTAAAGCACTTGAGTGCCTGTTCGTGGTCAGAAGTCAACGAGAAGGCATTTCCCAGGGCGCACCAGGCCTGTGGTGAGTCCCATACGGCGTCAATGAGCTCATGTGCCAGGAAGGAGAGGTCTGTTTCTTTTCTCAGATGCCAGAGGACGGTGGAGTAGACTTCCATGTCTTCGTGGCGGGTTGGAGCAAGAATACGCAAACGCCTAAAGTATTTTTCGGCCTCTGCGTAGTTGGCCTGCTCATACTGAATCCTTCCCATCCGCGCCAGGACCCACGGCGTATCCTGGTGGCTACGAGGAAGTGATGAGAACACTGCCAGTGCTTCTTGACACTGGAATTGAGAGGCGAGCAAGTATCCGGATGCCATCTTTTTCAAGAGGTCCAAAACCCACTTCAGCGCCTCATCGACCTTATTTGGGTCCGGATCCGGGACCTTGAGAGGAGCTGCTTGCGCAGCAGGCACTTCCTTCATCCGTGGAGCTTCAGCTTGGTCAACGTCCATATTGTTCTCCTCCTGAGCCTTCCGGGACCCGCTGACAACCCTGCCAACAGTGGCACCGCTGGAACCAGGACGCGTGATCCTCCCCTGTATCGGGGGCCTAGCCCTCTTCAGCTCGCGGCCTGGCGGCGGGCCTATTGCAGCGGCGGTCGTATTAGCTCTTGATGCTGCAGTTGCTCTAGGAGCCATGTTCAGCCGAGCACTCCTCCTCGGCTCCTCAACGTTGATGGGGCGAGGCTGAACGGGTTGCCCAGACGCCGTACGTTTCCTCTCGGTGGCTGCAGTGGTGTTCGACAATGACGAATTCTTAATGGCCGTTGCCGTCTCTAAAGCGTCCGTCCCCTGCTCCTGTGCCTGAGTTCTCCTTCTCGTACCAATTCGATAGTTGATCCTTGGCGGTGCTTCTTGGAAGCTTGCTTCTGCAGCGTGTGCAGCACGTGTCCGGCGTGCGGGTGCCTGAGGTGGCTCTGCGGGGAACGCGGCCCGTGAAGCCTGTGTCTCCAGGAGAGGAGCACTAGGTCCAGTGGGAGTTTCCATCCCGTCTGAACCATATTTGCTCGTTTGACTCGATGTGTACCGCGAGGGTGCTCCAGGTATCCTCGACACTGAGTCATGCTCTCCAGGGTCGACATACAGCATGTTGTTGCTTGGCAAGTCCTGAAACGCGGTGGATCGGGGGCCTTCGAACGGATCGCTGTCATGGTTGACGCCTTGTATGCCAATTTTCCTCTGTAAAGGCTCTGGCATGCGTCCATTGAGAGACTCAGTGGCCGAGCTAGGCGCCTGATCGAAATTGCGTGCAAAGGAGTCACTGAATTTAAAGACATTTGGCACTCGAACGTTCACGCCCATGTCACAAAGGCTGCTGAAGGCATCCCACATAAATGGGTTGACCTTTAAGGCATCTTCGAAGCAAGAGACGGCTCTCTTCTTGTCCTCATATGCCCGGTAGAGCTTGCCAAGCAGACAACTCACGGCGGCTGCATCGTAAAAGGGCACCCGAGTAGTTTCAGTATGCCTGCCGATGCTGGACTTTTCCCTCCACAAGTGTCGCGACTTCTCCAGTGCGTTGATCCCATCCTTGTAACGCTCCAAATCCAAGCAACATTGGGCGAAGATGTAGGCACATCCCAGATGGATTCCGCGGGATCCCAAGGGCTTGCTAACTTCGTACGCGGACCGACAATCGCCCAGCCGGAAGTGACAAAGGGCAACAAGATATACGGATTCGGGGGCGCGGGGATCGTGGGCATGTAGCCGCTCAGCAAAGAAGAGAGCGTTCTGATAGGAGAAGTTGTCGAGATGGTAGTGGATGGTCTGCTTCAGTAAGCCCGCAATTGCGGCGCTGTTGGGCGCCATGTCGAAGCAGGCACAGAGGCGCTAGGGTGAGGTGCGACGTAATAATTTGTTGCTACCGACGACGACGTGAATCCATGGGATCGCCCGGACCAGCAAGCGGCTTCAAGCGTCGGAGCCTGTCTCGGCATGAGGCGGGCTCGATCGTCTAAAGAACTGGATGCAGCCCTCAGGCAGCGGCTGAACAGAGCGTGCGTGCGGCACGGCGGCGACGGACCCGGAAGAATTCTCGCTCAGGCTGCAGTGGTGTAGCTGGTGTCGAGTCGCGCGAAGGGTTCCCCCTGGGAGGGTCGGTCGATGGGTAGCCAGGTAACGGCAATGCGACTGCTAAATGACTAGAAACAGAATTATCGGTGTCTCGGTCGTATGCGCGACGGCTATCGAATGCAGTGACTGTAAAAGGCTCGACAAAGCGCACAGCTGAGCGGGGTGTGGGTTTGTCGTTCAGAAAGCGCCGGTCCCCGTCTCCTGAGAAGAAACGGAAAACAACAGAGGCAATGCGGACCCGCAGGGGTGATGTTGACGTTGGTCGTCAAATTCTTGTCGTGTTCCTTGCCCGCAAAGTTACGACTGCCCAAAGAGCCACGTGCCAGCTCTTGATGGACAGGAGATGAGGGAAGTAGGTACCCCAGGAAACTTCCCTGAGCTTCCAGTCCGTTGAAGCTGATGATTTTTTCGCTTGTAAAGTGTCAGTCGCCTGGAAGGGCGGGAAGCTGATGCTGTCAGGGCGTTAACCGCTTCTTGCTCTGCAATGTTGTGGTGGGCCCCTCAGGGGTCCTTGATTGGCCAGCGCGTCATGGCCCTGCCGCTGTAGCCTGCCCAGCAACAGGCTGTGTGGAACGACGCCACAGCCTCAGCCACACAATCGTATCTCGATGCCTCTGGTCAGCCCCTGACTGCACGAGACTAGATGGTTAATCGCCCGTTGGAAAATGTTATTCCTCCATATGTAATGAAGAGTAAACTGTGAATAAGTTTGTTTCATTAGTTATCTTGTAAGCTCTTTATTGAAACATAAGGGCTGATTCTCAGTTGATGCCCGGGGACCTCGACGGTCTGTTTGTGGGGACGGTCCCAGGGATGCCAAGAACTCGATGCCCTGGATGCACTTTGAGGCAAGCTGTAGCTTTTATCTTGTTGCGTGTCTCAACTTTCACTTTCGCTTCAAGAGCGGCTTTCCGGCACTCAGCACCCTCAGCACTATCACGTCCACGCCTGGCTGAAACTCGGTTGATCGTTGATTTAACATGGCCCAGAAGGCTCGCAAAGACCGGGCCAAGTCTAACGAGGCCGCGCTCAAGAACCTCCATCTCGGCTCAGTAATCGCCAACGGTCTTTTCTTACTCCTGCACTTCATATTCAGGAAGCGCTCACTCTTGCTCTGGTTCTGCCTCTCAATTCCAAGCTTCGTTTGTCAATTTACCCTGGAGAAGGCTGGTCGTCCACAGTATGATCCCACAACGAAAGCACTCAAGTCTGCGGGCGAAGACCTCGACGCCCATGGTCTGACCGAGTACATGTGGGACATCGTTTGGGTTACATGGGCTTGCACCGTTCTTGCAGCTTTCTTCGGCAATTGGGCATGGTTTCTCTGGGCAGTTGTGCCCGCATTCGGTGCCTACAAGGCTATTGTGATGTTTGGCGCCGCCAGGCAAATGGCCCAGCTGGGAACCAACGCTCCGCCGGCAGCGGGCAATCGCAAACAACGCCGGGCGGTGTAAAATGCAACAGAGACTTCGCTCATCACTTCAGCCGCCACCTATCAAGCTATATACTCTATAATGACAATTAAATCGACCGCTCTTTATGGTAATCCTGCTCCTTCGTCCACTCCTCGATGATTTCAGGCCCAACATCCCTCACCAGGACATGGACATGATCGACACTCCGCACACTCTGCAACGACACCCAGTTCTTGAACCACAGCACTCGATCTTCTCCACCAGGACCTAGCCGCTCAACGAAATAACGCTTCACGAAGTCTGCAACTAGTTTCCGACTCTCGGGCGTCAGGTCGCCGATCCCATCATCTGTGGGGATCAGGGTGCGCGACCACACAACGAGATGAGTGATGCCCGGTGCCAGGCCATAGGGCCACTCGTTGATCAGCACCCGGTAGTCGGAGGGGTCCGCGAACGGTGTGCTGGAGGCAGGAGTGAAGGGCGGCTGACCCCAGGATTTAGGCAGGCGGTTGACAAGGACGTAGTTGGCTACACTTCCATATTCTACCCTGACGCTGGCACTCCACTGGATATAGCGTCTGAGGTCAGACGGCTTCCGCTTGAGGAGCTCAAGTTTGTTGGCTCCTAGGCTGTATGTTAGAGCCTTGCTTAACATCTGACATAGAGTAGGGCAGGGTCGGGGCAGGGTATGAAATCACCAATGAGCTTTTGCAAATTTTCCCAGTCATGTGCCTCAAAATCCTCGTCCGTCTGCGACAGTACCAGTCTATCTGTCTCAGTAAGGTTGAACGGCAACTCCGCGTTCGCGTCGCGACCCATTTGGAAACCGTTATCCGCGTCCGGTCGTGATGGATGTGTTTGCACGTGGGGTTCTGTCTCACAGCTCTTCCCGGATATGCTGCTCCAACTTTTGCCAAGTCGTGCCGCGGGGTACAGATAGGGCTGAAGGGTCAAAATCTGGGCAACCGAAACCAGGGACCTTGGGTAGAAAGAACGACGGGTGAGAAAGACATCAAACCAGATAGCGCATGTTGTACAAGTAAGCGAGAGACAGTAGCGTCGAGCCGACAAGAAGGGACACATCAACCACTGTCAAGTCAACGATAAGGCCTTGATTGAGGGCGAAAGGTAAACGAATTCTTCAGCCAACTTCCAGTCAATAGTACTGGAGTCTTCTCAGATCTTTTTGGTGCCTTGGCTCCCCCCTCGGATTTCAAATGAGATGGCTTCACATCTTCGATTGACATAGAGCGTTTTGCGCTTCTCCAAGCTTGCCGTCCAACTGACTGCCGCGACCCCGTGCTTGGTGGCTCGGAGGTTTAAAACCCCCCTGTCAAGCCCTGGTCTCGGCTCGTGCCGGGGATCAGCAAATTGTTGAGCCCAAAGGGTGCTGCCACGCTGCCACGCCTTCTGACTGGCCCCAGTGGGCTCCAGGGATACTTGCACGACGTTGATGGGGCCCCTCGGTTCCCCACCAAAACAGTAGAATTTCAGCGCTAGAACTCGCCAACCCGCCTCTTGTAACCCGCAACCCGCAGCAAAAATCGGCCCACTCGCCCTCCCACCCCCGTTCCGCATTCTTCGGCGGCCCAAATTTATCAATTGGAGTCCCCCGACACATCCCCGACCCCGAAGACCCTTCTCGCCCAGTGTTTTGCCTCTGACAGGCCCAAACGCCGCCGCCAGCAGACATACGCACGCCTTTGCTTGCGAGAGGCAGACACCAGCTCTGTGACAAAGGGATAGGGCCGGAACAGCAGATACACGCCGGAACAAGTGCAGTCACCATGGCCTCCGAGTCCCTTCTTGCTCGCAAGTACTTCGACGGGATCTACATCCCGCTCGGCCTCATTGTCCTCGGCACGGCCATTATCAAGACCGAGTGGACGCACTATGCCCTGCTGGTGGGCATCGTCCTCGGCGGCATCAAGTACTACCGGATGAGTATGTTCTCTGCTGGCCTCTAAGGGCTCTATTTGTTTACACGGCAGTTAATTAACCCACTCTATCCCGCACGCAGCCCCCAAGAAGGTCCTCAAGCCCGATGCTTTTCAGGAGTTCGAGCTCATTGAGAAGACCATTCTCTCGCACAATGTCGCCATGTAAGTCCCTCTTCTTGAACCATAACAGCAGCATTCAGTCCACTAACCTCGTCTCTCAAGCTACCGCTTCAAGCTCCCGTCCCCGACCTCGATCCTGGGCCTACCTATTGGCCAGCACATCTCGATTGCCGCCGACATCAAGCAGCCCGACGGCACAACCAAGGAGATCGTGCGTTCGTACACTCCCATCTCGGGTGACGAACAGCCTGGCAGCTTCGACCTGTTGATCAAGTCGTACCCTCAGGGCAACATCAGCAAGCACATTGCCTCTCTGAGCATTGGTCAGACGATTCGTGTTCGCGGCCCCAAGGGTGCCTTCGTGTACACTCCCAACATGGTGCGCGCCTTCGGCATGATTGCTGGTGGTACCGGCATCACTCCCATGCTGCAAATCATCAAGGCCATCATCCGCGGCCGCAAGGACGGCGATCGCACCGAGGTCGACCTGATCTTCGCCAACGTCACCGAGCAGGATATTCTTCTCAAGGAGGACCTCGACGCCCTCGCTGCCAAGGACAAGGGCTTCCGCGTGCACTATGTGCTGGACAAGCCTCCTGCTGGCTGGACTGGTGGTGTGGGCTATGTCACGGCTGAGATGATCCAGGTGAGTTCAACCCTCTTCTCACAACGCATCAGTAAATGTACCGCTGCTAACTAGTTTTTTGTAGAAATGGCTTCCTAAGCCGGCCGACGATGTCAAGATCTTGCTCTGCGGTCCCCCGCCCATGGTGAGCGGTCTCAAGAAAGCCACCGAGGGTCTTGGTTTCAAGAAAGCTCGCCCTGTCAGCAAGCTTGAGGACCAGGTGTTTGCTTTCTAAGCGCAACGTTTTTTCGTTGTTGTCTTCTTTGGTCATGAGTTATGATCTGGTACCTTTTTTAGGTACCTGTCATGTGTCATGAAAATAAACTGATGGGAAATGTAAGAAGGGCCTTGAAAAGCCCTTGATAGACCGAAGGCAGGTGACCCTTGCCTTCGATCTGGGAAGGTAATGAGTGATAGATAAAAGCACACCGTTTATATAAACACCATAATCGAATCAGATTTGCTCACTTGCAATTAATTTTATTGTCCGTTATCAGATGGGGTTTTGTTAGTGATGAGGGGTTGTCTTTGAGGAGAGTCTTTGATACTGTATAACACACCACCCATTCTCCTGAGTGGTTGAGCGCTTTTCTCCCGATCATCGTTTAATGCAAGCCGCAATTCCTTGTTATGCAGTCCCGTTACCCCCAACGCCTTGATGCCTTTACAGATGCTGTACATATTACATTGACTCATCAGTCCCAGTTGAAACATAGAATCTCTTGATATTGTACAATTAGTCGTAATAGGTCATATCAACCGGCAAACACAAGTCAGCTAGTTAGTCAGTTCCCCCATTCCGAGAGGCTCCTAGATCGGCTTCAGGTGCCCAAGGCACACCCGAGCTGCTCATCCCCAGCCAGGGGTCGAGGTTCGCCATAGAGTCAGGCTGGGATGTCCCAGAGAAATCGGCAGGGCTTGTTGTTTCGAAGGTTGCACTATACAGCATGTTGTAGAAACCCTCAGGATCGGTGAAGCCCCATTCCCCAAGGTTGTCGAAGACGTTCAGGTCGGCGGGGGCGGTGCCGGTGACAGCGGGGGCAGTGCTGGTGCTGCTGTTGGGGTTGATGTTTAGGTCGCTGCTGATGGCGGTAGTTGCAGTTGTGGATGATACGGTGAACGAGGTTGTAGTTGCTGTGGCTGTTTCGCGAGATAACTGTGAAAAGTCGGCGGCCAAGTCCAAGGGATTGCGGGTCTCTGTCGCTTGGGAACCAGTACGGTCCGGTAATGTCGTAGTCATCCAGTTGTGCCTCGTGTAATTGGTTGTGTAAGAACAACTCTCTCTGACAATGGGGAAGTTAGACAAGATCCCAGAGATCGTGTTTTTCATTGTTTCGCTTGACCATGTATTTGATGGCCCCGAGGAACTACTCGTGACTCTCGGTGCTGTTGCTGATGAAAGTGTCTCTGGGTAGTCAGATGTACGCTGTCGCTTTGAGGCCGGTCCTTCGTTTTCATTTTCGGAAATCTCAGCGTGTACCATCCCAATGAAAGATGCACACGTCATCAGAGGAACGATTCCCTGGATAGGAGTCTCACAACCAAAGGGCAAACGTCTTGGCAGCGGAGGATGGGGTTTTGAGTGCTTGGAGACGGAGCCGCGAACAACAATTGGGATGTGACTCGGGAATCTTTCGTCTCCCCGTGGAAGGTAGTCAAGGTGATTGGACAGACCATTGCGTTCAATATCCAGCAGGATCTGATTCATATAGGCCCGAAGTATCGGGTGATACGCCTTCAGTGAATCCATGCATTTGATGATTATCTCAAGGTTGCCGAGGTCACAGTCCTGAGGATTATCTCGGGCATGCGAGATGTAAGCTGAGGCGGCGCAATACAATGAAAGAGCCATCAGAGGACCTTGCTGTTGCCCATCAAAGCTCTAATCAGTAGGTAGGCCACAAGTGTGGATATCAGCGAACTCACATATGCGGCCCTCATGTGGCTCGTCATTTTAATGATGTCAACAACCTCCTGGGCAGCAGTCAGAGCTCGCGTCCGGCTGCTCTGCTTGATGTTGCCTGGGAGCTTGTACTTGTCGACCTTATCACAAGCCGCGTTGTGAAGGCAGATAACAGCAGCATGTAGGTTTAAATTGATCTGCAAAGCAATAGGGTCACGAAGGTTTCTAGGTAATCTGTACTTCTCTGGAAGGAACATGAACACGCTGGAGAGCATGTTATCCAGCTCTCTGTGTCGCTTCCACCAGGGTCCGTACTCAACGTCTTGGGGACGATCATCTGGCATCGGACGATGAACATGCTTCATAAGTTGGCTGAAAATATAGCAGACCACAATGTTACTCGCGAATATCGAGTAGTCAGCACCTCGGAACACATCTTGTAGTGTAGATGTGGGTTCTTCGGTGCCCTTCAAAAAAGCTTCTTCTGATGCAGGTAAATGTGTGGTAATCTTAGAATGGTCAGTGCAAATCATACCATAAAGCCAACGAAGGACCCCCATACCTGAGTAGTTTCCATGATAGAGGGCCAGCCAGCACTGATACTTGCGTAAGCATCGATACAGAAGCTACCCCAAAAGACCCTCCGGCGTTCCTCGAGCTCGACCCAATCTTTGTGAGGGGGGATCATCGGGGCTATAGGGTGCTCCTCTTCAGGCAGGTTGCTGTCAAGCCGGTGTAAACCCATCATGCCAACCAGCCGGACGCATCTTGCGGTGCTCATGGCTGCCCTGGTAAACCAAAGGGACCGGGCTTCATCCATGGCAACAAGAGCCCAGGCCTGTGCGTGGGCGATAGTGATGAAATGCTCGCCTTCTCCCTGTGAATAGGTCAGAAGGATGGAGTTCACAAGCCAGCCTTTCGTGGTCAGACCTTTAGCTCATCCACTTCTAGATACTGACGAGCGCGCCGGTATAAGACCTCCCAATGGTCTCCATAAACGGGATGCTTATGTGCTGCGAAGGCCCAGATGGCATACTGGAGGCACAGCGGAGGACGCATATGAGGGGGAGAGTGAAACTTTGCCAAGTAGATTTGTGGTTGTACGATAGGCAAGAAGTAGGTCTGTATCCCGAAATAGATGTTGTGCCTACCTTGCTGTCAGCAGATAATCACAGAAATATAACAATCAATCAGTCACCACGTACAAGTCCTCGATCATCTCGGAGGGTGGTAGCCATTCAAACTGGCCCTGTGAGAGCAGCTCGCCAGCTCTTGGATCATTCGCACTCCGAGGAGTATCACTGGGAGAAGGGGGAACCCAGCGAACTCCCCTCTCCAGGGGCCTGCCCTGGGACCTCCCCGTTGCAGATTGGGAGGCATTATTCCCACGAGCAGAAGCTGACGGCGCCTCAACTGGTGAGATGCCTGACGGAGTCAAATTGCCAACCCTTTGTGCTCCAACGTTTCTGAGCAGGCCTTCTACTTGGGCTGATTCGCGAGTCAATAACACTTGACAAGATCTTGCCAAAAAAAAAAAGCATTACTCGAAAACTCCGACTCTTCTTACCTAGCCTTTCTTCAAGTTCCTTGACATTACGCCTCTTTACAGCGGGTTTTCTGCGGGATTCTGGATACACACATTCGGTACCGGCCTTCGCACAGCGAGAGCAAACCGGTTTGATACGGTCACCTGGTGGTAATTACAGTAAGCACTCAGAAAATTTAAATCTTGGGTCTTGGTCTCCCCAGACCCACGCAGAGTTCAGGCCTCACATTTGAGCTTCCGGGAGCGGCAGCTTACACAAGCCAAGGGCTCGTGTCCTCCCGGGGCGCCGGCCGATGCTGATGCTTCAGATCGACCATCCTCGGGAGAGCTGGAGGAGGACATGGAC
>Ga0065720_1019862_pt1 | contig 19313 bp, 12 predicted proteins | sample Thericmetagenome_FD_59107 | JGI IMG/M metagenome (GOLD analysis project Ga0065720, IMG submission 59107) | Thermophilic microbial communities from the Joint Bioenergy Institute, California, USA of rice/straw/compost enrichment - eDNA_2 v2... | ecosystem: Engineered > Solid waste > Grass >...
GCAATTCTACACCGTGGCATCTAATCCAATCACCCAGGTTGGATAGGCAGGCAACCTTCCACAGCTCTGGCGATGCTCCTTAGCGGCTAGCCACTCACCCCTTGCCTCTTCACACGTGACTACTTATCTCCTAGCCTCAGCTCTTACGCCATAACGATATGCAAGCCTGTAATTTTATTTCATGGCCAGGAGGTGCGTCGTCATGCGGCCTTTGACCTACATAAGCCCTGGCCGTTCACACCATTGTTGGTTGCCTTATTACCATCAGCCATCGGGCTTCATCTTCTAGCTCAGCCCTTGAAGTAGCTGAATCTCTACGCTAACTGGTTCTGAGCCTTCGGCCTACATGTTTGAACTCCAATTACCTTGAACACCTTGCTTCATCTTAGTTGATAAGTAAGAGTTATCCACCAATACAGAGTGTGGAAGAGAGAAGGCGACCAGAAGGCAACTGCGAAAGCGTGCTATTATCATCTTTCCATTTATAATCATAACTGAGAGCTTACGATAATGTGACAATCCTATCCGGCAGCGCCCCTCTTCCAAAACCTAGTGTGGACCGTTCTCCTGATTACATGAAACGTCTGACAGCGTAATTCCGGTTTCACTGCCTGTCTCCAGGTGCCGCCTCTGGTTAGTTTGAACTATAACTGGTAGTAGGTAGATGAGAACCCTGGGGCTTGGGTTACGGCTTGGCGCCCAAGGGAGCCGAAGGATCCGAGTATTGATCGCAAGTCGGCTTCCGCTAAGCCGCTTGTTCGGACTTAAATTTGGCATTGACAAATGGAACGACCAGCGCGTCTGCCGCTTTAACATTTGGGACGGTGTCCTTCCCTGACTTTAATATGTAGCTGCTGAGTACCGTTGCGTATTCTGCTGTAAGATTCATTAAGAGGTCAAGTTCTTGTGATCCTTGAGCCGAATGTTTTGTTCCCATCCGCGTCAACTATTGTATCTCACAAGACCGATGATGATTTATGTACCAGAACCAGAAACAGCAAGGCATCAAAAGTATCACCGCGAGTGTGCTCAAGTCAAGGGCACAGCATAATATAGTGGTGCTACAGAGCAGATTCAACCGTCAGTTCAGTGTCATCTAATGCCCAGTGTTGACAGGTTAAGATGGATTTAACCACAGGGTGATCATTCGGAAATCCTCAATCTGAACGTAACCTATAAAAATTGCTTGTGTTTCTTCCATGTCTCAAATATTACAACATCCATATCCAAGGTTATTCTGAGTGGCACTGATCACACCTTCCAGGTTCACCACACTCTAAATCCATGTTGATGTTTGTGGATACATCGTTGCTGTGAAGACAAAACTAGGGCATTTTCCCCTAGAGTAAACAGAGAATTCAGAGGTAACTATCCAGTAGTTCCTCACACCGTCAATGGGGTGTATCTGAACCAAAGCAATGCATGCAAAACATCTGAAGAAAACTAGAGAATCCAGGTCCTGAGGAAGCTCATGACCCAACTCCAACTAGCATCTGGCGTTAATTCCATATCCATCACACCGGTTACTCCTATCTCAGCGACAGGTGGCGTTCATTGTAAATGAAGTGCATATATTGACACGCCCCCTACCGCTGGTATGCAAGCTGCAGTGGTGGCAAGGTTCCTGTGGCATTACTTATGTAAGAGTACGTGATACAAAGGCCACGGCTGACCATTCAAGTACATATTTGGAAAATGTGCTTTTTCACACATCTGTCACGCCTTACGCTAACTGCATATCTGACTTGGAATTCTGTTATGCTCTTTGATCACAAACAAATATCTGAAAAATGACTACAGTATAACATTAAGATGAACTGAGGTTATGGAGCGGCTGGTCGGACTGTGTGGAAAACGTTTACCGGGTTGAAGATAGTACGGTGAAAAATAAACTTAGCTTGGACAAAAAATATCATTGTTAATAATTGACTCAATGCATAGGCATATGTTCATGAAGTAAGCTATACCTGAAATATGGTCACTACTGGGGTTTTCTATACGGAAATCCCAATAAAGGCGATCGAAAGGGATGCAGTTGCAAAGTTTCAGTAGCCTCACGGTGTAGAACCTTGTTTCTGCAGTCTTCAGTTTCTTGAGAGGAGCATATCTACCAACCCAGCAGGTGTTCTGCGATCGTTCGCCAGATGCGAGTGTATTGAGTCCAACAAGTTAAGTGTGTCATTGCAGCCGTTCTTGATCAAAGCTTTCTGCAGATTTCTATTCGCATGGATCGAGGTACGACGATTCAATATGCAGCAGGAATGCGATTGAAAATCTGTTACACATCATAAAAACAGGGCGGCTTATGATGTGAGAAGAGATGGTGGCATACAATGATGTCCGTCGCATGAGCATGGCCACAAGGCGTTTATTCTCATTATAACTGTGTGGCAAACGCGGAGGTGGACATTAGGCAGAGAAGCAGTGAGAAATGAGACAGGAGAGTGTGATTGGAGCTTGTGGTATCATAACCCACCACACCATCATGACCCAGCTGGGTGGAACACGAAAGTGTCAGCGCAACTTGCGAAGCGGGTGACAAATGCCAAAAAGGCATGCAGGACTTCAAGACTGACATATAAACTACCTCAATGCTTTAAGGAAACGCGAACCTGATAAACTATTTCTAAGCTAATCTCTTCTCCTACCAAACGAATGACTTTCATCTCCTCACTCAGAACTAAGACATAACGAGTGACAAGACTAACTAGTTATACCAATGACCCCCATGAACGACAGATAAAACAAAGACAAACGAACGCAGAATACAATCGACAGCAACAAGCGATATAAAATAATAGAGAAATCGCCATTCGATGCACATAACGTCCTCCTGGAGGATGAACGATCCAACATCGCTTCCACTCCAAGTGCAGCATTTCACTTCTTGTTGATCAGATGCCACCCCTCAGCAACCTCATCACAATCGTCACTTGAGGAGTACGCAGCCCAGGTCCAGTCACTGTCATCGTCAGCCTGGGCGCTAGCTTGGGTCTCTTGCTCAGGATGATCATCATCATTATCCACATCGACTTGGTCGTCATGAGTCGTGGGAGAGAAATAAGGATATGCCGGCTGCGGCTCAGGCTGCGACCAGCACTCTGCGTATTGCTGCGGGATACCAATATGATGGATACCCAGCCCCACATTGTATCCATGTTGCATCGCTTGGTGTCCAAGCCCATCGTCGGTTCCATACGGCTCAGTGTCAGTAGGCCGTTGACGATGCTGAACGCTGACTGGAGTTTCTTGCTCTGGGCACAAGTAGGAAGTTGAACCGATTGAAGGCATCCAGCTGTGAGGGTAGTCTGTATTCTGCCCTCCCGAAACATGGGCAATCGCGTCTTCGACAAGGAGAAACTCGTTCTTGTGGTTGCTGGGGCCCGGGGGGGAGACGGGGGACCGAGGGCTGTCGTTAGGGTTCACATTCACCGACGCAGCATCGCCCTCAGGTCCGTGGCTGACATATTCTCCCTGCTGCCCTAGGACCAGACTGAGGGAGTAACTCCAAGGTGTGGGGAGCCAGTCAGCAGGGGCCGGATAAGGGAACCCCATCGAGTCTATGTCTGACCAGTATTGAGGGATATTAGAGCCCAAGGAAGCTTCCCAATTGCCGACGATTCCATTTTTGGAGTCGGGGAGAATCGTGCTCTCTGGCACCGACGAGGTCGTTTGGGTGGGCGCGGGGTAATTCGACGGATGGGTCATGTCGCCATCGGACGGAGTCATCACGGATCTGTTGCGACTACGATGACTGCTGTGCCTTGTATCAGGTTGGGAGGACTTGTGTTGCGGCATCTTTGGTCCAATATTTGACCATGTTGTGTTGCAAAGCACCACGGGTGCCTTTTTCTGTGTCCTTGACGGCCCGTGATAGCGTGGATCGAGCGATTGAACGACGAAAAGATGCCTTGAATGAAACAAGGAATCTGGATAGGAGGGCGATGGGATTTGTCTGGCTATCTATATGCCATCCAAGATTCAAATCGACAACTGGCGGTGAGCATTCAATAATCTGGAAAAGGTGCAAGCTAACCATGATAAGGATTGGGCTTTAGGTGACGTAGGGAGTACTGTCTGTCGCTGCCTCAGCCTGCTGCTTCGCTGTCGTCGGCGCTATTCGCTATTTGCTCAGCCCTATCGAATGGCGGACTTCTGCCACATGCGGCAACTACTTCCGAAGGCTCTCCATGAGAGCAAAAAGGTACCAATCTCGATGATCAAGAAAGACTCAAATGGTCTGATGGCTTGGATTCTCACCGTCATCTAGTTTCTAACTTTCGGAAGTTGCCTTTAATCGACGTGGCAAGGCGCCAAGTGTTCATAATCGAAAGGCTTTTAGCGGTAAGTTTGTCGTTCATTATTGGGTCGCATACGGTGATTAGCGACAGATCCCGGAGTTTCGAGTAATAGCCTTGCCGCATGGGAATGCCGAACGAACAAATGGGTATGGAGCGGGACAAAGGATGAACTCACAACGGAACACCATCAAGCCTTCTTCGCTTCTGTCCTGGCTAAGAGTGTGAGCCAAGTTCTCGGATTGCCAACTCCAGAAAACCTTTCCGCAACATGCAAGTGCCCCAGCATTATAACAAGCACTGCAAGATTCGATGCCGTTGGACATCGCTTGCGGCAAAGGATCTTTCTTGATTGCCTACTGCATATCATAAGGCAGGATTATTTAAAGGACGATTGGAAAGGTCACCAGATCTTTGGTGATGCGCTTCTTCCTGTCGGCGATGGCGGGAATTGCAATGTGAAGACCTATGAAGACAGCCAACGCAGCGCGGCGTTCTAAGCTGACCTGATTGGGTACGACATATGCTTTGGCTGGGCTGTAAAGTGCCCGTCTGCGATATAGAGGAAATATGCACGACTGACCGCCAAGGGGGCTTACGAATAAGGACATATGCTGATTCTGGATGTCATTTGGCAACTCAGCGGGGGATGCTCGCACCATACTCCCTCTGTAGGGATTGTCACCGACTGCTCCTTTGAAACAGAAGACAAGCAAGCTGACTATTCTTTTCGGTCAGGCCGATGGGTGTCTGAAGCGCTGGTTCTGTCTAATATCTATTTTTATTCGGGTGGACTACAAGGTGGTCGTGTTGAGGCCCATGTTGCAGGTGGTAGGTGTAGATACTTAGATCTGTGTCCGCATTTCGAGCTTTGTGCCGCGTTTGCCGCCAAAAGTGATGGCAGGGACTCGGGCCAAAACATTCGCCTTTATCGCTGCGGCCCGTCACATGTGCACATCATATCGTGTCAAGCATCGCCCATGCAAAAAACGGACGCAATAAAGCTAGTGAGGAGACGCAATATTGCAACTTTGCACCGACCATTTGACAGGTTTGCATTTTCTGGCATGCTTCTAAAACGAGCAAGCACGTGTCAGCAGAGCCGCACAGCTAGAGATGAGACATCTGAAAAAAGGTCCCCAGCACAGTAAACTCAGACCTCCCACTTCTTCTCTTCCCTGAAACCTTGGATTGATGCCTCTCAGCATCTTTCTTCCTCGTCAGTCCGTTCACTGTATCTGTCACAATTCCATAGCCAGCTATTTTGTAATTTTGCTGATAGCTGGATTTGCCGACGTGGTGGCAAGTGAGGATTGCAAACAACAGCAGTGTCACTGGTAACCATCATCAGCATAACTCTGGACCACGTCGGAAGCACGCTAACCTTAAAATTTTGCCTAGCAATGCTTAGGTTATTGTGCAGGGCTGAGGTTCGTGTCACGAAGACATATTCGATGTTATCTTCAAAGTGCCAAGACAAGTATCGAGCGTTCACTGAAGCTGCGAATGCATATCAAAGAATGATCCTGGATTTGGCTGTGACGGTGAAATACTTGGTGTGAAGTTGAAATAAGCTTTTCATCGTTGGGTCCCTTGCTTTTGGCAGGGTAACAGTGCGGAGGATTCCCGACCGCAGCACGGCCCGCTGTGGGGTGGATCTAGTCTTGACATCGCCACAAGGCACGCATGGAGAGATCCATCACATTTCCATCTCATTCTGCCGTGGTTGCGTGCAGCATCATACATACATAGACCGGGGTGGCAGAGCTACGGGCGGGTTCGAGCTTCTGGCGAGGGTCCCCTTGCAATAGCTGTCGATGATGATGCTGATCTGTCTTAATCGCCCAATGACGATCACCGCCAGCTCACCAGCTGAGACCGTCGCAATGGCAGGCCATCCCCAAGAAGTATATCAAGCGTGGAGTATACGGATTATGATATACCGCATGTAAAACTTCAAGCCGCAGGCTTGCATGCTCCGCAGGAGCCATTTCTGAATTATGGGCTGCCAGAGCGAACTTCCAACTTGCAGGGCACTCTGGCTCCTCTTTCCCGTCCGGTCACTCCATGATTGGTGTCAGCTGCGGGTGAGCCCACCAGGACACTGCATCTTGGCCCCAGTGTGGAGCTGAAGATTAACGATAGGGAGAAAGAGCGATTGTGCGAACTCCAAAGCTTGAGGGGTGCTACGGAGGGCTGACGTGTCGAAGGGGCCCCAACAATTCCATTCGACCGAACAGCTGGCAGCTGATCAGGCCATTATCAGGAACTCTAGGCATTACTTGAAACGACCCAAAGCGAAGTACCAAGGGAAGAAGGTATGTCGACGCAAAGGTAAAAATGGTCTTTTATGGATGGAAAGCTGATACCAAAATGATGACGCTAAAAGAGCCTATGTAGAAAAGGCTTTGGTCTGACAGCACAGAACTTTGCTTTAGTTTCCCTCGCGAGGTTGAAACCAGCAGGCTCCCCTGGATCTTGAGGCCGTGATTGCTGGCTGACGAAGCCTGATGTACTGTCACATCATGAAACCTTCCCCATTTTTTTCTATGCTGCCTTCCTGACTTCTTATAAAACAGACAGCTTGACTTCCCACTTTACCTCATCTCTGCCAAGCGCCAACCTACCTAAGGAATCCTGGAAACATGGAATGAAATGTTCTTTACGAGCCCCAAACTGATGACAGTTGCTTAGCACTTCCTGAGATATAAGACAACTAGAATAACATTTCAACCTGATATCGGGTCGTACTGTCTTCAAATGTATGCGAGAAGGTCACAGCATCCGGCATAACAGTCCCAAACTGTCAGTTCCCTCAAGTCCTTCAATTAGATATTCCAATCCAGAAACCCAAGCTCCCATATATCCCCAAACTATGTCTTCATTTGTGCGTTGGTGGAGAATCACTTGCTAATTAGGCCTCTCCTGTGTGATTTTACAAGACCCTGCTGACATGTAATGCTCCGCCAATGACGTTGGTGAGCTGGATGGGGAAAATGTCCACATCCTTGCATCTGCGGAAGTTAAAAACATTTTTGAGTTCGTGGAAGGCAAGAGCAAGAACCTCATAGAAGCAACCTGGTCGTCTAGCCAACCCAGTAAGGCTTTTTCGTTGAAGCGCAAGTGATAAACATGGCCGCGGGGGATCTAACGATGGTTTGATCAACGATCTGTTTTGTCAAGTTAGGTTCTCAGCCGTTTCAAATATGCAACGTTGTGCCTACTGGCCGCTTACCCAATTAAAGTGCTTTCTGGTACCTCCGAACTGTCTGCGTGAGAAGGTGTCAGCATGCTGCTATTGTGATGCCTGTTACACAGCATGCTGGGCCCGGACCCGTTAGGAAGATGGTCCGTCTGTGGCCTCGCGCTAGACATTGAGGAAATGCTTGCATGTCTTTCTGTCGTAAATTGAATGGTAGTAGGAGTCCGGGGTTCGTGGGTTAGTTGGATATCAATGGCTGCGTTGATATGGCATCGGAGCAGCAGCGGCGCAATTATATTCTGTGATTAGTCCCTCGCCCAGCTACACGCAAATTTCTGGCATCTATCATTTGACTTGTACGCTGGGATTGGCAAGTAAGCTTATTAGTTGCTTTCGTTCAATCCCCCGACTCCTAGTTCCATGGACTGCTGCCCATAGGACAACAGCTATTTGAGGCAGTGCGGAATAGCTGCATAGCCAATGCTACCTTCAATTGACTCACAAACAACCTATGTGCCGTCACCCAGTCATAAGGCTGCTGTTGTCTAGCGAGAATTCTCCATATGACTTAGAATAGGGCCCTCTGGCAACATGGAAAACATCAGTCTGTCAAATGACTATATAGCACGATGTAACTTTGCCAGAGAGGCTACGACATTGTAAATGGCACTGAAAGGATGCAGGTACTGTTACATCGATGGTGCGTTGTCGCTTATGGTGACACAACTAACCCGGCAGTTTGGATTGTTGTGGGTGTGATGTGTGACAGCTCCCCCCTTTCTCTGCTACCCCCATGATCAACATTACCTGCAATATACAATTTTCTAGAAAGATTACACTCACAGTTCCTATATTCCCGAAAAGACTCGATCTGCGGCTTTAAGTTTCACTGCATGGTCGACACCAAAGCTTCATTGGGTACCTGTCAAATCCAAGTAGTCGAACACCAGCCCAGACTCTTGAATGCTTAGCCCATCTTTAAGAAGTATGTCTCTCCACTTTGGGGTTTCCATTGAATGGAAGCAATGAAAAGAATCTGAAGAAATTGTACTGGCTGGTCATGCAAAATTTACTCCACAGTAGAAAAAGTGCCGAGCACATTTCCCTCAGCCACAAGATAATGTTAGTTGGGAAGCATGTGATGAGGCTCTTTACTCTGGCCGGCATGCTAGAATGATTTTTCACCGCCTTTTCTGGAACATGATTTCCAAATAAAACGCCTCAGGGACCAATGAAAGAAGCCGACTGATCTTTTTTATGTTTGCGATTGTATCAAAACACATGCGTAACCAAAAATAAGCAGGATGATGTACGTTCCTCGTGAAATCACTCTCTTTGCCTTAGCTGGCAGTTCACATGGGAAGATCTGGTTTATTGTGACTAGGTACCTAGATATCCATATCTTGAGCATACATACTAGGTACGGTAATTGTTATTCGATCCCGCTGGTATGTGGCTAAGGACATCTCCTGACACTAAATATGTAGCTAGTAGACAGCCAACAGGGAGTGGATCTATTTGCATGGTGAGTATCAACAGCTCAGGGGGACCAGCCTGTATACCATTTTAAAACTCACTGTTTAACTGTCTACCATCCCAGAATTATTCCCAGCGAAGGTATTTATATATGGGTTTGGAGCTAAATGTATTTTCGGCAACTAGACCACACTGTGGGATGCGTTCACATTGCCTCGTCTACAGATCTGCCTTAAGTGATTCTGTCCAGAGTAGACGAGAGTCGCCAAGTACAAGCTGCCGCCATGGTTGAAGGAGGGACAAGGCTTTGAGATATCGACCAATCAACTGTAACCTAAACCTGATCCAATCAGCTAAGATGAACCGAGGCAATAAGCATCTGCTTATTTGACAATGATCCTCGATCGGGCAAGTAACATTTGTGCGAGTGACTCAGAGTCACTTCTCTAATTCCAATCTTCCTCCATAGTCATTGCATTTCTTGGATTGTTACAAGCTCTCGAGATCCAGACTTAACCCAACATCTATATGGCAAGCACAGAGCATCTGATCGGGTACCTTTCGGAGCACTGCGACATATTATGCCAAACCTGGGTTCAGCACTATCACCGAAACTGCACGGATTCATCCAGTTTACGCTGAAACCTGTTAAATGGAAAGAGGCATACGAGAGAACACCCTAGTGGTATCAGCATCGAGACGCAAAGATATCGATTCTATATTGGCTCAGATGAGCAAGCACAATGATGGCTACCAGTCTGACTCCACTCCACGAAGGATCCTAGTGGACGACAATGACAGCAAAACCTACCTCCCCGAATTCCGGTCTGAAGACTCGCTGACCTGTATGTGTATGTTAGACACGGATATTCACAGGCCAGCATACAACTCAGTCCTCTCCATTTCATCTTCATCATCTGGAAGTCTTCCAACCAAGGATGCGAAAAATATTAGTAGCATTCCCTCAGTGACTGTCGACAATTTAAACCAACTTTTTGATCACGGTCAAAGCCAAGTCAGACGGTGTTCCAGTGTTCATGATCGCCACTCACTATTGTCACTTTTGAGGGAAGATCGAATTGCCAGATCAGAACCATATCACATCCGTGCTTGCAATCCAGATGACTTCGCCTCGGTTTGGGAAAAACGCATCGTGCCAATGCTGCTTCGTCAGATGGAGCAACATCAGGTCATTGAATATGCTGCTCAGGTCCATACATTTCCCGAAGCGACACAACCGCAGGGTTGTTATAGAAACCATCAAACGGCTGCCTCAGTGCTAAGGGTGATATACATCACAATTTGTGTCCCTGAAGCCTCTGGCTGTCTAACCTCTCATGGGTCGCCGAGCAAGAGCAAAGAAAGCAACCGAGAACCTGGGATTGAAGAAGTCGACCCTGTCTGGGCTCAAGAATTGGAGCAGAGCCTTCGAATAGAGATTGAAAATGCAGTACCAGCGGAGAAGTTCAGGCACTTATATGTCCGGGTCGAGTTTCTCTCACACGGGCTTATGGATAAGTTGACTTGGTGGTGAGTAACACCTTGAACTCTCTCAAGTGTTCCGTTCTCTGATGGACGTATCATAATGAAATGCTAAAATAACACAGGGGGCAACATAGCTTGCAGAAAGATAAGGTATGCTCACCTAAGAATGCTCAGTACTGTGGAACTCCGATCATGGGTCTATCCATTGGCCCTTCCAACCCGAACCTACAAGAGGCAGGCACGCTTGGCGGATGTCAGGCTTGGATCTGATCTCTATGCCATGAGTGCTTTTCACATCTTCGAAGGATTAATAGATACGCAAGACTCGCGTGTCACTCATCCTGCCAAGAGAGATTGGTCTTGTTTACAACCCCAACCAAAACCGTATGGCATCGGATCGGTGACGATGTGGTCTGCTAAAGACACACCTCGTCCGTCATTGACCTTTCAGGGGATGAATATGCCTGAGGACGACTGCCTGGTCGAAATGGATTGGTCTTTAATTGGGCCAGTCCAGAATGGCAAGAATTTTATTGCTGTACCAGATGACCAAATTACTAAATGGACTGTCGTGCAACAAGCTGCTATGGTTGAAGGAAACACTGAGGTATATGCTGTCGCTAGGACTAGTGGTTATTCTCGAGGATTCACCTCTGACGTTCCCGGGATTATCAAATTTCGAGGTATTGACAAACCTCGGAGAGAATGGACAGTTCGGCAATACTCACCAGACCAATATCCTCGGGATGGACCAATGTCCCCACCATGGCAGACTACGGAGGAATGGGTGACTGGCGGCATTGGAGTTCCTGGTGATTCGGGGGCGTGGTTGATACGACGCAGAGACAATGCTGTTATCGGTCTAGTTTGGGCTCGCAATCACGATTATGGTAGCCCTTTTAATCCTAGACGGATTCGTTTGACGTACTTTACACCAATTATTGACGTTCTTGCCGCAATCAAGGAGAAACTTGATGAGGGCGAAGAAGTTTCTCTCCCTACATATGCAGAGGAAGAACTCCCCCAAGAAATTTTGGCCATGCATTCACAAAGCAAGCTGCGGCTCGATCGACCTACTCATCCATGGACTGTCTACACCTCGTCTAAGGGTGTTCGAGATGGTGAGATTCGAGATAGCATTGGACGACTTTCTTCGCCAAAAGACCTGGAGCAGACAGAACAATCAGCATCTAGTCAAAGTCAGTTTGGCAGCTTGCCGAACGATGGAGCACTCTTATACTCCCAAAGTGACTGGGAATCCAGCTTGTCCGAATCGGCAGCAGCAGCTTTTGCTCTGTGTCAAAACATATCGGCCCAATTCACAACAGACATTCCCGAAGCTGTTGATGACCAAGCCACCATGCCAACTTCTCCGGCTCGGAACCAAACTGGCCGCTACGGACATCAGCATTTGCTAGAAACAATCGAAAACGGGCCAGATAGTGACAGACCTTTTCCGGATCCTTCAGCAAACCTCAGCCCTAACATTTCTCTCTTCGTTCTCACTGTCCTCGTCATCTTAATCGGGATCTCATTGTCAGCTCTGTTTGCCGTGCAATTTTGCTCTTGCTCTCCAGTTGATTTATGATGTTATCTAACGACAGAGTGTTTTATATTTTCTTGTCCAAAGACTTCCAGGAGTGGACATCAATGATCATCGGGGCCTTTTTCTTGATGATGTAAGTGTACCCTGTTGATCCTGCAAGCGCGCGCCACTCACTGCAGTTCAAGTCTCAGCATACAAACTGAACACTGCTCAAAGATAGAAGGATACGCAGGCATACGGGTTCCCCAACGAGAGCGATCATATCAAGAAAATTAGATGACAATCATGTGCATCAGCCAAGTAAGCCTTCCTGGAGTCATGTAAGGCATGTGTCTCGATTTTGTTGCCTCTCTTCTTGGTTGCCTTCTGTTGCCCCTCTACTTATTAAATGATGTCGATTTATGGACTTTTCGGGCACAAATCAATAGGCATTCACTGAGTGTTTCTGAGATGCGTGTCATGGGATCTTGAGGCATTACAAATGCAAAACGCACTGCAGATTTCGTATACCTCTTTTGTCAATCGCCCACTCAAAGCGCCACATTAATCAAAATGTGAGGCTGTCTTTAAGCTTTTTTCAGCATTTGTGGGTTGTCCATATCAACCTGAATATAGTTGCCCAGTTCCAGCGAAGGTAATCGGGTGGTAGTAAGGAGAAGATCATACGGGCTCTTATTATGGCAGAGCCTTGCACCCTTAACGCCCCAGCTTCAGCCCTTTCACCGGTGAAGTGGAAGGCTTGTGAAAGTGAACGTGATATTGGGAGGACTTAAGCCAACTTGAGCTATAATCATGCTTCGGGTCAATGCCAGTAAGCAAGCCAAGCATATCTATTTTAATGACAGTAATTATGGATCCCCACAGAGCATCATGGATGCCCTCTGAACAGCAAGGCTGCGGCTAAACCCGGGACTCTGTCCTCCGTAACGGGGCTGATGCCGGGCTTCAAATGCCTCGCTGTCAAGGCTTGGAAACACATCAAACTTGGAGACCATCAATAGCCTAGCATATAGTGCGGTAGGTGTCTCACAGAAGCCTTTCATCCCTAGATGAATTTTGTTTACCCGAGACGCCTGACTTGGCGTCTCGCTGTGGGATCTCCAACTGTCACGGAAATGGTGGGTGGACCGAGTGAGTCCCCAAGCACCCCGCTCCCCCACCCAACTTACTGCAGGGCCTCTCGCCCTCTTTGCCCGGAACTCCATGAACGATCCAGAAGTGAGCTGCATGCATCATGCACGTGCCCTCTCGTTTTCCAAGTTCAATGCATCTTGGTCTTTTTGTCCAGGTAGGTGGTGGATAATCAAATTTTTTTTACATTAAAGCCTGTGTAGTTGCTGAAGTCTATTAATGGAAGGCCTGTGATATGCCTTGTACTTGGAGGCATGCTGATCATTGACTTCCAACTTAGCCAAGCTATATATTCAATAGTAGCTTTCAGGGATAGGATCAATTGACATGGAAGAGAGCGCTGCTTCAGTTTTCTTCTGGCTGCTGGCAGTTGATGTTAAACACATTGCATTGACGCGGAGTTAGTGAGGATTGTAGAGAGTTCTTTTATGTTCTCTAAGTCCTTATCCTTGAAGCCCCTGAAATTGAACTCCCTCCGTGTGGGTGAACAGAAACCAGCGAAAAAGCGTTAGAGTTGTTAGGGGCTTCTTGGCTTTGGGATCAATTGCCCACCTGGACACCGATGAGTGGGAAGCTCTCCAGCCGTATCCACACCGAATGTGTGCGGTATTTCCTAGGGTTCAGTATTGGGGATAGTCATTTCGGGAAACATTCTAAAAGTGGTCTTTTAGACGATAAGGATGTACCAAAGCGACTGCAGTTTCAGAAATGTTTTATTAAAATTCCCTCAGACGGCGCTCCTGATATGCAAGGCACCAAGGCAACCGCATAGCAGAAACAACCAAGTTTCTTTTGCTAACCTATACAGGACGATATTTTCAGACCGTAAGCTCTGGGCCAAAGGGAAGGCATGTTAGTACTCATCGGCTCTCCCAAAGCGGTTGTCCAATTAGCTGGCTCTGGTAAGTGATCCGAGTGCTTAGGACGGTATACACAAGCTTGAACATTGACATTACAGATACTTTCTGGTGTACGATGTGGCATTTTGTCCCATTTCCTATAATTATGGCCCAAGTTTATTCCAAAACTTGTAGTCCGGTCTATGAAGAATTGAAGGATCTGACCTGAAAGTGTAATTTAAGTACTATCCTCACTTATCGCACTCATAAGAACGAGTTTATCTAGAAAAATGTTTATTCCTCTAGTGCCTATCCGGAAACAAAAATATGTTACTAGGGACAATGGGGGTGGGCTTAGAGCGGGTTGAATCTCAAAGGCCTGAGACACAATCGGGTTCTTAGATACGATTGTCGGCCAACGGCAATACAACATAAACAGTTCGTTTTAAGCGATTCTAAAAATCATAGCTAACCCGAAACACGAGTACGTTCTTAATGATAAAACAGTGCCTTTTCATGGCTGCAGCCTTTTCTTCTATGAACGACCACAAAGTTTCATATATTCCCCATAAGAGGTGGTAAATTTACGAACAAATCTGAGCAAGGGAACCTCGAACTATGTATGGCAGTTCTTGAGCACCATGTTCCAGTTGAACCAAGTTTGCATACAACTATGTGGAAGTGAGTGAAGGATTTAATATTAAGTGTTGGATATATGTTAGTTCAGAGAGTGCTAAGGTGTAATTGGTTCCTGAGCGATACCGGCATTACCTTTGTTTCATAACCAACAGTATGAGGGATCAAATTGCCCAACTCACAGACCAAGCACACCAGCTAAAGCGCCTTCTGTGGTATAGTTAAGACTATAGTAGAACTGTTGCGGTTCGACAACTTACCAAACAATTTTGACAGCTTAACTCAAAGATGCTGGCTGAACTCCCCGTGGCAGCACAAGCAATCTTCAACAGAAATAGAATAAAGCACCATGAAAATCGGAAATCAGGAACACCACAACTTCATAGATTGCGTGTTTTTATTCCTAGAAAGCTCTCAACATAAAGGCGCGCTCAGCAGAAAACGTATGAAAGAGCCTGCCATGCCCCATAGCCAGGCATGGAGCTGTTTGAGGGCCACCCAATAACCAGGTATGAGTTCGCCCCTTTACATCACCCCATGCGGCCGCAATTTTGAACGGTTAAAGACCTTGGAACACCCCCGCTGGGATATTGGATATCGGTAGATGTTGACATCTTGGCATCATCCCAGAGATCTTCGAGGAACATCCAAGGAGGACCGTTCAAAATTGCGGCCCAGGCTAGGGAGCCCCTGGAGTCGCGTCTGGAAGTTCTTCTAGCTCAAGATGACCAGGATTCTTCGTAGAACTCAATGGAGTGTGCTGGTGATGAGAAGTCGAACTTCGGTGCTCTTCTACACCCAAGCCAACACTGAATGTATGGGACTCAGAATTGTACTGCAACCACTTATTGTCCCCTCTCTTGGCTATCTTGTGACCAAGCCACAAGCAACGCTCCTTGCGCTCTTCTGTTGTAGATGGCATCTCGAAGTACTTTTCGTCGTCATCGATCCGATCATTGGCGAACCAATCTTTGGAACGGTCCTCATTGTTTCTTGGGAAATAGTGCTCAACCCAAGGGAAACCGCGGAGCGCATAGTCATCAGGTAATGGACGTGGGAGAACAATGACAGTTGCGGCCGATTGCGAGGCTGATTTCGGTGTAGCGGGTGGGAACTTATCGCTTTCCATGCATGCAATTAGATCAGAACGAGCCTGATCAGATTGGTAAGAATTGAGTAACGTATTCAACATCTGAACTGCCAACTCCCAAGGGAAAGAGGATGCAACATATTGCATCGCGTCAGGTCGAAAAGTCAAGTGATAAAGAAAGACGAGATTGACATGAAAGAAAGAGAGGATGTTCGGATCGCCAAACCGTCGCAAAACGATTTTGCATGTCTCACTATAAAGTTTTAAAGTGATACCCATGACTTCGGATCTTTGTGTGCTGTCATTTGACTTGTTTTGAGTCTCGGAAGTACTGGTAGGGGGTTGGTCCTTGAGCGCCTTGGAAATCGGGTTGCCATCAAACCCATAGCCCATGATTGCGCAAATATTGGCAAGACCCATGTGATACCTTTCAATATCAGCATTCACATCTCATCATCAGAAAAGAATGAGGGAGCAGTAAAGACTTCATGACTCTGTAAGTGTATTGTACATGGTACTTACCCAGTCGAGCGCCAGCTAAGTGTTGACCGTGCAATATGCGAATCAAGCCATTGGAGCATCTCGCTCATCGGCGCCTCTGGATCTTCGCGAGGCTGCTTACCCGCAAGCATGCAGAAAAGAATGCCATGCGTCCTGACAAAGAGGAGCTCAGGGCGTGCAAGCTTCATTTGTTGGGGGTTTGGCGTGGGGGACATGATCGGGTCAAACAAAGTCATGATGCTCTCCCGAGCAGCCACAAAAGGGATCTCAACACACAACGATTTCGAATAGTAGAACAGCTGTTGAACTGCATTGGGGCGAGCGAGAATGGCGAGATGATGATATAGACGCCCAGTTGTTGGGGACTTGTCAGATGCTTTGGAATACCATTGACGCGAGACACCAGCCCAAATCTCTCGGTCTCTGATGTCATCATCCTCAATTGCCATGCGATACCGTGCCAAGTCACCAAGACACTCCATCCAAGTTTCCTCGAATGCGGGAACAGTCTCAAAGAGAAGAGCAATCATGGAATATGCGAGATAAATGAACGAAATCATGTGTTCATAGCTGGCAGGAAGGCGATGTCTTAGGACCTCCAGAAAGCTGTGAATGCCATGCCGCCACATACGAGCTGGCATGGCATATTTTGCGGGTAGTCTGCGCAGTGCTGGAGTTGCAGCTGGGTGCTGGGAAGCCAAGAAGAAGTCATGATGCTCGTTCAGGTAAGTGCGGTGAAGTGCGATAAGAGCTTGCCATTGCTCATCGCTAAGTTTGTTCGACAGGTCATTATGTGCGGCGTTTTGTGCATTATCAACCTCGATGCATTTGCTTTCAACCATGACCAAGCCTGCATAGATCCCCTTCACTTCTGTCACGAGTTGTTCTGCAGTGATAGCCTTGGTCTCAGGTTGCCTGAGTATTTCGTTGTTACTATTAGAAGATCGAGCAGAAGTTTCCGTCGAGAATGTTACTGGTGGTGCTTGCATTTGACGAAGATGTGTCTTAGAACGTGAAGCAGATGAAGGGTGCTGCCGATGATACGTCGTTACATTGGGCTTATCGGTTGATCGCAGGCGAGAAGGTAATGTCGAATCATCCCCAGGCTTCCAAAGTTCTCCTGTGTAAGAAGGTCGAGTAAAGTCGTCATAACTGTCATCGGCTTTGCCAGATGTAGGTCGAGCTTTTGCACGCTTTGGGGGAGAACAACTCCTGCTTCGGGATCGAGATCTCGAGCCCTCTCTCTTGATACTTGGTGAGGAACTCTTGGGCAGACAAGTATTCTCCACTGTTGTTAATTGGCTCACACCGGGTGGACTTTGTTGTTCCAATGTTTTAAGTCGATCCATGTCTGCTGTATTCGAATCTAAGGGCTGGCCTTCGGATAGAGAATCGTTATGTCGTGGATGAGCTCCGAGCTTGGTTTTCCGAGATTGCTCTCTCAAATATTTTTTGTACTTAACATCAAGGTCCTCCATTCTTTCCGAGGCAAACTTTCTAGCGATAGTGCTCTACTTTGTCAAGCTTAACGTAGAAAAAAGGCTGCAAAACAGCTGATTGCAGTATGAAATGTTGTCCAGTGGTCAAAGTTTTGTCACCACATTGAATCTGCCGCCAACTGTCAGTAGGCGCACTACCTCGGTCACGTGACATTCAATGAAGGCGGAACCCACTGAGTATCTGACTTTGTGCAACAAACGTTCGGACAGTATGGATTCACTGTTGGCTTCCTTAAAAGAAGAGGTGGCAAAAACTGTTTTAAAGGCCACGAAAATATATGTGAGCACTAGCCATTGAATGCAAATGCTTAACATCGACAAGACGTGTTGTTCTTTCAGGATTTGCAACTAATTACTTGGATCACAGTTCTCAGGGTATGTGAGTTATTTTGTAGCCTACCGTCATGGTGCGCGGCAGACTCAGGCAACCTTAGTGCGCGCACCACGCTTTAAGAGCCTCCTCCGCCTGACTTCGGTACGCCAAAGCCTTGCCTGACCGACGAACAGCCTGCTCTAACAAGGTGGGTGATGCAAGGAGAGCAGCAATAAGATCACACTCAAAGGAAGAGGGGAAAGATGCGACGCAAAAGTTGCTGCGGTGCGGTGCTCTATATACCTTCAAGTTCCTGCATCCTTGGACTGTAAGCCGCATCTCCTCAAACTTCAATTATAGATAACACTTAAACTCAATAAAATACAAGAAGCAGAGCTCACTTTAATTTTCACATAACCTGCAGTTCGGAAGGTCGACTTACAGGGCATTTGGCTTGGGTAACCTACCTCAAGGTCCAAAATGTTATGACTGACAAGGGCTTGACCTGGGGAGAAGGGAGTCCCATGCAGCCAATCAATTAGAGCAAAGGGTGTCGTGACCAACCGAATCCAGGAAGCGTTCCTCGATGACAAGAGAGGCTTTGATGCTCAACACCAAAGATGTTGACCCTCAACATGCTATGCCCTTGAGGAGGGAAGCAAAGGAAGCCACAAAGGTATATAAGATGTAGATGGATTCCGGGTAGGGCCATATGGCCGAAGAAGTTCTTCAGTCAGCAATACAAACAGTTATCTACTCAACGGTGACCGCAGCTATCATTCCAACTGTGTGAAAGCTCCGTCTCTCAGGTCCAGTGGCCAGGTACCTCTTGAACCCATATCAGGAGGCCTGTCCGGATCGTCACACGAAAGACAGATGCGGGGCGCGGAATATACTTGGTTTTATTGATAACAGTTCAGGTGCTCGTCAGGCTGCAACATAAGATGTACAGTTTGGGGAAAACAGTCTGCAGCTCGAGAAGACAGCTTCGATGTAATTCGTATTATTATCGCGCTCTTAATCATCAGTACCTAGTAGGAAAATGATTATGTCGTTATGTTCTTGATAGCGTAAGTGTAACGATCCAGACAGACCTCCTGAGATGGGTTCGATAGTTCCCAGGTTGCTGGATTGAGAGACAGGAGTTCTCACACAACCAAAGTGACCGTTGTGGTCACCAGTTGGTAAGCAGCTGTTTGCATTGCTGACTAGAGAGTTTCTTGGGCCAGATGGCCCTACTTGTAATCTATATACATCTCATGCACTCTTGTGGCTTCTTCCTCAACAGCAGAGACTG
>Ga0065720_1002536_pt1 | contig 19292 bp, 17 predicted proteins | sample Thericmetagenome_FD_59107 | JGI IMG/M metagenome (GOLD analysis project Ga0065720, IMG submission 59107) | Thermophilic microbial communities from the Joint Bioenergy Institute, California, USA of rice/straw/compost enrichment - eDNA_2 v2... | ecosystem: Engineered > Solid waste > Grass >...
ATGATGATGCCGTACATCGGGATATAGTTGAAGACGAACATCCACGCCGCCCCGGCCAGCGCCATGACCTGCAGATACCGCTGGGCGGCCAGTTTGCGCAGCAGCTTGACGAACCGCTGCCTGCGCGCCGACGCGCGCGCGGGATCAATCCTGAGCTCCGTATCCAATCGCGAATCCCTCCCGGTGCGGCCGCGCCCGCTTCGCCGGTGCCGGATAGCTCGCCGGGCGGGACCGTACACTCATTGTAAAGCGGCGGGGCGCGGGATATAAGGTCGCTTTTTTTGAAAAGGGTTGCAAGATTATAGTCGGATTTTGACGGTATCAACCGCTCGACCGATCCACTATAATCACGGGAGAGGCATTTCATTTCCCACGCGTTCATGGAAGGAGCATGCGACAATGGAGACGATACGCATCGCCGGAGTGGAGAAGCCGGTATCGCGGCTGATCAAGGGGACCGATTATTTCCGGAACGAGAGTTACGAGACGGCGGCCGCGAATCTCGACGCCTTCCTGGCGATCGGCGGCAATACGGTCGATACCGCGCGCATCTACTGCGGCGGCGAGAGCGAGGAAGTGCTCGGGAGGTACATGGAGGAGCGGAAGGCGCGGGACCGCTTCGTTGTGTTGACGAAAGGCGCGCACCATGACCGGCACGGCCCGCGCGTCAACCGGGAGGCGATCCGGGAAGATCTGCTGCGGAGTCTGGAGAAGCTCAGGACCGGCCACGTGGAACTGTACGCCCTGCACCGGGACGATCCGAACGTGCCGGTCGGAGAGATCATCGAGGCGCTCAACGAGCATATCGAAGCCGGCCGGATCAAAGCGATCGGCGGCTCCAACTGGACGTGGCGGCGGCTGCGGGAGGCGAACGCCTGGGCCGAGGCGCACGGGCTGGTCGGATTCGCGTTCAGCAGCCCCAACCTGAGCCTGGCGAAGGCGAANGAGCCGTTCTGGCCGGGCTGCGTATCGGCGGATCGGGAGACGCTCAGGTGGCACGAGCAGTCGCAGATCCCGCTCCTGTCCTGGTCGTCGCTCGCGCGCGGCTTCTTCTCGGGCCGTTTCTCTCCCGACCGGCTGGACGATCCGGACATCGTCCGGGTGTTCTACAGCGACGCGAACTGGGAGCGGCTGCGCCGGGCGGAGCGGCTCGCGCGGGAGAAAGGCGCGTCGGTCGTGCAGATCGCGCTGGCCTACGTGCTGAACCAGCCGTTCCCGACCTGCGCCCTGATCGGCGCCCGCAACGCGGAGGAGCTCCGCTCCTGCCGCGAGGGCATGGCGATCAAGCTGACGCGGGAGGAGCTGGACTGGCTCGATCTGGCGGCGGAGGAGCGGTGATGGGCCGGCCGGCTGCCGCATAAGGCCGGGCGGGCGCGGCGTCTTGCGGCCGGCTGCCGCATAAGGCCGGGCGGGCGCGGCGTCTTGCGGCCGGCTGCCGCATAAGGCCGGGCGGGCGCGGCGTCTTGCGGCCGCGCCCGCCGCTCACGTCGCCTCCGCCGCCGGGACGGCCCCGGCTTTGACGGCGGCGGCTTTGCTCCGCATGGCGCGGAAAAACGCCGGATCATCCTCGGCCAGCGACAGCCAGGCGTCCACGCACCTCGGATCGAAATGCCTGCCGCTCTCCTGCGCGATGATCTTCATCGCCTCCTCATGGCTCATCGCGGCCCGGTAGGACCGCGTGGACGTCAGCGCGTCATAGACGTCCGCCACCGCGGCGATCCGCGCCAGCAGCGGGATCGCTTCGCCCTTCAGCCGGTCAGGGTAGCCGGCGCCGTCCCACCGCTCGTGGTGCGAGCGGATGATCTCCAGCTCCTCGGTCATGAAGCCGAGCTGCTTGCACAGATTGTACCCGCGGACGGGATGCTGCTCGATGACCGCCCGCTCCTCCGGCGTCAGCCTGCCGGGCTTGTTCAGGATCTCGTCGGGGATGAACAGCTTGCCGACATCGTGCACGATGCCGCCCTGCGCCAGCGCCCGCAGCATCCGCGGCTGCACGCCCATATGCTCGGCGAGCCGCAGCGCGTACATCGCCACCCGATAGTTGTGCCCCGCCGTGTAGGCGTCCTTGTTCTCGGTCTGCGCGATGAGCGACCGGACGCTCGGCGAGATGGACGATTCGATCAGGCCGCGGGGATCGGGGCGGAACAGCGTCTTGAACAGTCCCGCGACGGACGGCTGTCCGACATACTGCACGATGACGCTGCCGACCATGATGAGCACCGATCCGAACAGGGTGAAATGGTACAGCCACCAGCTCGCCTCCCACAGCTCGCCGTACGTCATGATGAGGACCGAGACGATCAGCAGGCCGGAACTGCAGACGATGCCGAGATGTATCGGAAAACGGGTCATCACATACAGCTTGCGATAGCGGTACATCGCGAACAGGCAGAAGCCCGCCGTCAGGACGACGGGCGCCCAGGGGGGCGCGGCGGACGCGGGAACCATCCGCTCCATGCGTCCGGCGTTCGCGACGGCCGGCAGGATGCCGCACGCCAGGACGGCGCTCCAAGCCGGCACGAGGGCGCGCTGCAGGCGCGACAGCCAGCGGACGACGGCCAGGTCGGTCGGCAGCGCCGACAGGAATACCCAGGCCGAAGCGACGACGACGCTGAGACGTCCCGACAGGGCGGACAGCGCGCCGCCTTCCCGAACGATGAACCCCGGGGTCGACAGGCCGTGCAGCATGAACAGGCCCGCCAGGGAGACGAACCCGATGGACAGGAAGGTGATGTTCACGTTGCGCAGCTTGATTCCGGCCAGGCCGACGGCAACCGACACCAGCATCGCGAGCATCGACACGGCGGATACGATGTAGAAATGCCCGATCGGGTGCTCCAGTCTCGCGTGCTGATGCGGAATGGCGTCGATCGCGAAGAAGGCGCCGAGCGAAATGCCGATCAGCAGGCCCGGAGCAAGCCAGGACCACCGTTTTGCGCGCATGGAACCCCTCCCCGTCGTCGGTCAACAAGGCAAGCTTTCCGGCAGTTTGTCGATTAATTTCAGTATAAAGGCTCTCGTCGCGCAGCCAAATGTGAAAAATCACACCGCCCGTCCGGCAAAACGAAACCGCCGCCCCTTCTGCGGAAGCGGACGGCGGTTCGGACTGCCCTTTCCCTATTAATCATGGTAAAAATCCAAGGCGCCGACGCGCTCGCCTTGCTCGTTCGTGACCAGCAGCGTGTACCCGGTTTGCCGCCCGAGCGGTTCCTCCAGCATGAAATTGAGCTTCTGCAGCTGTTTCGCATAAAACCGCTCATGGCCGGAAACCAGCAGACGGCCCGGCACGTTCCGGCCATCGGCGTCCACCAGCGCGATTTCATATTTCTCCTGCCCGTCATTGCCGTAAATATAGCCGAATGCCAGCTGCCGCAGCCCGGGATAATACAGCACATTCGTCAACTTGATCCCTTTGCCGCGGTAATCCGCCGATCGGGTGTTCATTTTGACAAACTTCGTATCGGGCGCGGCCGTCTCACCGGGAACATACACATACGACCCGTACAGCTGATATTGCCTGCTGACCGCTTCCAGCTTCATGACGGGATACCCGAGAATCAGAAGCATGAGCGCTGCCCCCAGCACGCCCGCCGCCATGAATCTCCTCTTCCTCTTGCCGCTCACGTCGAGCATTCCACCCTTTCCCCGCGTTCATCCGACCGTGGTCGCCTGCGCCTGCCGCCGGGAATGGCGGTACAGCTCGGCGTAATAGCCGCCGGCGGCCAGCAGCGACTCGTGATCACCTTCCTCGACGATGCGGCCGGCGCGCATGACGATGATCCGGTCGGCGTGCCGTATCGTCGACAGCCGGTGCGCGATGACGAGCGTCGTCCTTCCTGACGCGACGCGGTCCAGCGCCTGCTGGACCAGCTGCTCCGTATGCGAGTCCAGGTTGGCGGTCGCTTCGTCGAGAATGAGAATTTTCGGCTGAAACACGATGATCCGCGCGAACGAAATCAGCTGCCGCTCGCCGGCGGACAGCCCGCTTCCCCGCTCCGACAGCCGCGTGTCGTAGCCATCCGCAAGCCGCGCGATCATCTCGTCCGCGCCGACGAACCGGCACGCCTCGATCACCTGCTCCCGGGTGATCTCTTCCCGGAACAGCCGGACATTGTCGATGATCGTCCCCGAATAGAGGAACGGCTCCTGCTGCACGAGCCCGACGATCCGGTGCAGCGTGTCGAGCGGCAGCCGCCGGATGTCGACGCCGTCGATCTCCACGCTGCCCTGGCTCACGTCGTAGAAGCGGGCGAGCAGGCTGACGAGCGAGCTTTTGCCCGCTCCGGTCACGCCGACGATGCCGACGAACTCGCCGGGCCGGATATGCAGGTCCAGCCCGTGCAGCACTTCCTGTCCTTCGACGTAGGAAAACCGGATCCGGTTGAAATCGACGCGTCCGCGCACATCCTCTTTTCCAAATGATACGGCCGTCCCCGGATCGGGGTTTCGCACCTCGGGACGGACGGAGAAAATCCGCCACAGCCGCTCCATCGACACCATCGTCGACTGCAGCGTGTTCCATTGCTGGGTCAGCGCGTTGATCGGCTGGAAGAACTGCCGGATATACGTGATGAACGCGTAGAGCACGCCGAATTCGAACTTCTGGTCAAGCACGGCGTATCCGCCGAGCCAGACGGCCGCCGCCGCCGCGGCGTTGCCGAGCAGGTCGAAGGAGCGGTTGAACAGGATCGTCGCCCGAACCTCGCGCAGATTTTCCTTGAGATAGGTCCGGTTCGACTCGGTGAACCGCCGGTTCTGCTCNTCTTCCTGATGGAANGCCTGGATCAGGCTCATGCCGGACANGTTCTCCGCGGTGAACGCGATCAGCCGCGAGAGCTGCGCCCGCGAGCGGTGGTACGCGCTGCGCAGCATGCGGCGGAACAGCAGCGCGATCGCGCCAATGACCGGAATCAGAATCAGCGCGTAGAGCGCCAGCTCCGCGTCCAGCCAGAACATGAAGCCGATGATCATGACGAGCATGAGGCCGTCCCGCACGAGACTGAGCAGCACCTGGGTGAAAAACTGGTTGATCGTCTCCGTGTCGCTCGACTCATTCGTCACGAGGCTGCCGATCGGGTGCCGGTCGAAGAACGACATCGACTGGTTCGTAATGTGGCGGAACAGGTCTTTGCGCAGCTGCGCGACGATGCTCTGGCCCGCCCGCTGGAGCAGGTTGCTCTGCAGATAGGAGAACGCGAATCCGACAACCGCGAGCAGCGCGTAGGCCGCCCCGAGCCCCACCAAAACGGGAATGCCGGCCGAGCCGAGCGGGATCGTGTCGTCGATCGCCGTCTTGACGATGACCGGCTGCAGCAGATCGGCCGCGATCGCCAGGAACGTGCACAGAAATCCGAGCAGGAACGTCCAGCGGTGCGGCCGCGCGTAGCGGAGCAGCGCCCGGATCGCCTGCCGGCGGTGCAGCGCCGGCTGCGGCGGTTCGCCGGATGGGCGCGGGGCCCCGGATTGCCGCGCGTCTCCGGATTGCAGCCCCGGGCCGCCGGGCTGCGCCGCGCTGCCGCGGGTGGCGTCAGCCATGGACGACCGCCTCCTCTCCCTGCAGCCGGGCCATCGCCGCATACCGGCCACCCAGCCGCATCAGCTCGCGGTGCGTCCCCCGCTCGACGATCCGCCCGCCTTCCATGACGATGATCAGGTCGGCGTGCATGACCGCGCTGATCCGGTGGGCGATCATCAGCGTCGTCCTGCCGCGGCGGGTCTGCCGCAGATTCTGGAGGATGCGCGACTCGGTCACGGTGTCGACCGCGCTGACGCTGTCGTCCAGAATGAGGATCGGCGCGTCCTTGATCAGCCCGCGGGCGAGGCTGGTCCGCTGCCGCTGGCCGCCGGAGAGCGTGAGGCCGCGCTCCCCGAGCTTCGTGTCGAAACCGTCCGGAAATCCCGCGATATTGTCGTAAATGTCCGCCAGCCGCGCCGCGCCCTCGATCCGCTCCCGCGATTCGGCGCGGTTGTGGAACGCGATGTTGTCCGCGATCGTCGTACTGAACAGGAAGCCGTCCTGCGGCACGTACCCGATGGCGGTGCGCAGACTCTCGAGCGTCGTCTCCCGGATGTCCCGTCCGGCGATGAACACGCTCCCCCGCGGCGGATCATAGACGCGCAGCAGCAGTTTGGCGAGCGTCGTCTTGCCGCTGCCGGTCCGGCCGACGATGCCGACCGTCATCCCCGGCTTGATGTCCAGATCGATGTCCGACAGCGCCGGCCGCCCGGCGCCCGGATAGGTGAACGTAAGGCCGCGGATCTCGATGGACGCGGCGTCCTTCGGCAGCGGCCGGGCGCCTTCCTCATCGGCGATGTCCGGCCGGATCGCGAGCAGCCGGTTCAGCCGCTCGAGCGAAGCGCGGGAGCGCTGCACCATGTTGATCACGTTGCCGATCTGCTGCAGCGGGTTCGCGATCATGCGCAGATACAGCGTCAGCTCGACGAAATGGCCGAGCGAGAGCCGTCCCTGCACCACGAGCACGCCGCCCCAGGTCATCGCCACCACGAGCGCCATGGCGCCGGCGAGCGGCAGCGATGCCTGGAACTTGCCGCTGAGCTTCACGAGCAGATGCTGATTTTCGCGGATCCGGTCGACCGTCTCACCGAACCGTGAGCGCGCGATCGGCTCCGCCGCGAACGTCTTCGTCACCTTGATGCCGCCGAACTGCTCCTCCGCCGACTCGGTCATCGCCGCCAGCGATTCCTGCACCTTGAGCGACTGCCTGCGGATGCGCGGGCCGAAATATACGACGAGAAACGGAATGGCGCCGAGCGGCAGGATGCTGACGGCCATCACGGACAGCGGAATGCCGCTCAGCAGCATGATGGTCACGGACGAGCACAGCAGCACGACGGCGTTCGTCAGCTGATTGAGCCCGTTGGCGATCGATTCCCGCACCGTCGTCACGTCGTTCATCACGTAGCTGAGCAGTTTTCCGATGCCGTTCTTCGAGAAATACGCCTCGCTGAGCCCGGTGAAATGCCGGAACAGCTTCTGGCGCGTCGCAAATTCAAAGTACCGGCCGAGCCGATGGTTGATGTACTGGCCGACGCCGAACAGGACGCAGTAGCCGGCGCCGATCGCGAGCAGCTCCAGACCGCTGCGGCGCACCGCTTCGGCGGTCAGGCCTTTCGCGTCCACCTGGTCGGCGAAGTCGCCGAGCACGGACGGATACAGCGCGTGGATCATGTTCGCCGCGGCGATGGAGAGCGCCGCCAGCGCGTAGAAGTGCCCGTATTTCCGAAACTGCGCGACGATGAGCCCTGGTTTGCCCAACCGGCTTCTCACCTGCTTTCTGCCGGCTGCCGCGCCGGCTTTTCCACAAGGAAGAAGATCAGCGTCTGCGTGAGCGCCGCGCCGAACAGGACGGCCGGCAGCAGCGCGGACTGAAGATCATCCGCGAACGCGAGCAGCGCCGCGATCGACACGACGCGGCCGGCGTTCAGGAAGACCTCCCGCATGACGACGGCTTCGTTCCGAAGCTGGCCTTTCAGCGGCAGCAGCGCGATTTGGCGATAGTAATAGTTAGACAAGGTGTTTTGCATCAGCGGGTTGCCGAGCGAGAACAGAATCATGAACACCGCGACGGTCCAGAACGTGAAGTCGATGAACAGGAAGGCGGCGCCGAACGAGACGCCGACCGACGACAGCAGGACGTACAGCTTGCCTAGATGCTCGCTGGCGAAGCGCGCGATGGTGAAGCTGGACAGGATGACGAGCCCGGAGAAAAAGATCGTCAGGTAACCGACCCAGTCTTCCCGCCCGACCGTGCTGTACAGCATGATGTTGGGCAGAAACAGCGCGACTCCCTGGAACAGCCCCCACAGGAAAAAGGCAAAAAGCGCTTTCAGCCAAGCGGGCTGCCGGCGCAGCGCCAGGGGGACGAGATTCAGGTAGAACGCCTTGTGGCGCAGGCCGGAAGGCCGGATGCGCAGGCTGAGCACGGCCGCGGCGACGAACAGGACGAGGGCCAGCGCGAAGGTGGCCAGATAGCCCGTGAGCCCCTCCATGATGCCGATGATCGTGCCGGCGACCGCCGGCCCCGCCAGTCCGGCCAGATTGAAGAACGTCGTGTTGAGCCCGAGGAACCGGATCCGGTTCGAAGCGGTGGACACGTCGTACATCAGAACGAGATAGGCCGTCCAGTACATGCCGGAAGCGAAGCCGTTGAAGAGTCCGAACAGGACGTAGTACTCGACCACGGCCGTGCCGGCGAGGATGACCAGCAGGTAGAACAGCGCCGTCAGCACGATGCCGATCCGGTACGTGACGAGCCGGTCGGTCCGCTTCGCGAGCCAGGCGCCGGCCAGAAAACCGACGGGGGTCAGCAGGAACACGATGATATTGTAGGTGCCATTGACGGCCAGATCCTCGGTCAGGCGCCACAGATACAGGTTCAGGAACAAGCCCGCCATCGATGCGCCGAACTGGAACAGGCTGTGAATGCCGATCGTCATGACCGCTTCGGCCGACAGGCGCCGGCTCGGATCCACGCCGCCTCCCGCCCGCGCAAGCGCCTTCAACCGGGACCATAAGCCCATGCTGTTTACCCCTTCCGGTGCTGTGTCCGGTAATGCCGCTTGCCCCCTATTGTAGACCCGCCCGCCGGGAAAGCAAACGGAACAAGGCCGGCTCTGGCGCGTTCTCGCGCCATACCGGCCCGTTATGCCGCATTATTTGCCTTTTTTCAGCCAATTGAGCATGTCATCCAGCGTCGACGCCGGCACGATGGTCAGATCCGGCGCGCCCAGACGGGCTTCCTCCTCCTGTCCCGCCGGCACGAAGAAGACGTCCGCGCCCGTCCGGCTGACCGCGTACGCCTTCTGCCGGACGCCGCCGACCGGGCCGATGACGCCGCCCGGGCCGATCGTGCCGGTGCCCGCGACGTGGAGCCCGCCGGTGACGCCGCCCGGCGTCCATTGGTCAAGCAGCGCGAGCGCCAGCATCGCCCCGTGCGACGGGCCGCCTTCGTGCATGAAATACCGCCGGTAGGCGATGCCGTCCGGCACGTCCGGGTCGAGGACGTTCTCGACGATGATGCCGAAGACCGCGCGCCCCGGCTCGTCATCCGCCGCCCGCGTCGCCGCCGTGACGGGCGTCTCGGCCCCGCCGCGCAGCACGGTGAGCGCTGCCGGTTCGCCCGGCGCGATCTGCCGCATCGCCTCGGTCAGGTCGGCGACCTGCCGGACGGCGCGGCCGTTCGCCGCCGTGATGATGTCGCCCGCATGCAGCGCGCCCGCGGCCGGGCTGTCCTTCAGGACGGCGACGACGCGCGCGCCCCGCATGCGGATGCCTTCGCCGCGGCCGGCCCGCTCCCCGGCGACGGCGGCGCCCGCGGCTTCCGCATCGAGCTTCAGGCTGCGGACGAGCTCGCTGTATTCGGCGAGCGGCATGCCGAGCTCCTCGATCGGCTCGAACGCGTAGTGCGGGAAGAGCCGCGCGTACAGCCGGTCGGCGAGGAAAGCCGGCCGGCCGATGACGAGCACGCCGTCGATCCGCCCCTTCGGCTCGCCGTCCGCGGCGCGGGCGTACCGGCTGACGTCGAACGTCAGGCCGGGGGTGGTCACGATCTCGCCCGTCGGCCAGAACAGCAGGGCCAGCAGGGCGAGCAGACCCGCGAAGGCGCGCAGCGTGCGCGCCGGAACGCGCCGGTTCCGGCGGCGCCGCTCGGCGAAGGCGAGGTCGGCGAACGCCGCCAGCCACGCCGCCCCGAGCGCGCCGAGCGCCGTGAACATGCGCGCCGGTTCCAGGCTGATCATGAAGACGGCCGCGCAGGCGGCCGCGCCGAGGACGGCGGACAGCGCGGGCGGGATCAGCGCCCGCCCGGGCGCGCCGTCCGCGAGCCCTTCCGCGAGGCGGAAGGACGCCGCCGCCGCCCAGAGCGCCGGCGGCAGCGCAAGCGCGTACACGAGCGCGTCGATGGCTTCGATCCAGCGCATGCCGCCGGGCAGCGGCAAGGGATCGGGCAGCCAGACGAGCTGCCCGATGACGCAGAGCACGACCGCCGCCGCCATGCCCGCCGCATGCAGCCGCTCCGCCCGGCCGGACCGCGCTTCCCCGCGGCTCCGCATCACGGCGCGCCGCCGGAGCGTCCGGCTCGTCGGGCCAGCCCGGCGGCGGGGGCTGCGGGTTGTTTCTCCATATCCATATCCATATCCATGTCCACATCCATGTCCATATCCGGATCGCTCCGTTTTCCGCTGGTTACGCTTCTATTGTATCACGGACTTCTCTTGGCTGCCCGCCTTGCGCTATGATGTTATGGAGAAGAGATAGGGGGATTCTGGAATGAACCAACGCGTACGCAAGGCGCTGCTCAGCCCGTTCGCGCTGTTCACGGCACTGCTGACCATCAAATTCTACATGGCGTCGGCCGTCGTCTTCGACGGTTCCGTCTGGAATCCGCTCGTCACCTCGCTGCCTTCGGTCTGGGCGGCCTTCGCGCTGATCGAGCTGCTGGCGGACAAACGCAAGACGCTCGCTTACGCCATCGTCGATCTCATTTATACCTGCGTCTATTTCGCCGTCATCATGTACTACAAATATTTCGGCATCATCGTCACGTACCACGCCTTCTCGCAGATCGGACAAGTGAAGGAAGTGAAGGGAAGCGTCTTTCAGCTGATGCATCCCTACTTCCTGCTCATCTTCGCCGATCTCGTCGTCCTGGCGCTGCTCGCCGCGCGGCACCGCGGCTTCCGGCGCTGGGCGTCGCGGCCGCGGCCGAGCCGCGCGTACCGCGCGGGCGCGGCCTTGATGTTTCTCGTCATGTTCCTCATCTGCGCCCTGCAGGTCGTGCCGAACCGGGGCATCGTGAACGAGCTGGCGCGGGCCGAACGGATGGGCATCATCAACTACGAGGTCGACGTCATGCTGACGTCGAGGCGGGAAGCGCTCTTCGAACCGTCCGTCGTCACGCCGGCTTCCGTGCGGGAAGTGAAGCGGCTGGCCCTGGCGGCCGCCCCGGCGTATTGGCGGGCGGCGGAGGGCAGGCATGTCGTCTACGTCCAGCTCGAGGCGTTCCAGACGATGCTGCTCGACCTGAAAGTGGACGGCGCGGAAGTCACTCCGGTTCTGAACCGGCTCAAGGAAGAAGGGGTTTATTTTCCCCGGTTCTTCCAGCAGGTCGGCGCGGGCAACACCTCCGATGCCGAGTACACGGCGAACACCGGGCTGCTGACGCCGCCGGCCGGCGCCGCCTCCGAAACCTACGGCGGCAAGGCGCTGCCGAGCTTGCCGAAGCTGCTGCACGCGCGGGGATACGAGACGGTCACGTTCCATACGAACGACGTGAAATTTTGGCACCGCGACGCATTGTACCCCGCCCTCGGCTTCGATCGGTATTACGACCAGCGGTTTTTCCGGGATGAGGACTTTGTCCATTTCGGCTCGTCCGACGAGGTGCTGTACCGGAAGAGCGTCGCGGAACTCAAGCGGCTGGCGGGCGAAGGAAAGCGGATCTACGCGAACCTCATTTCGATGTCCGCGCACCATCCGTTCAATCTGCCCGAGCACAAGGACACCTTCGACCTGCCCGAACGGTTCCGCGGCACGTTCGTCGGCGACTACCTGCGCTCGCAGCACTACGCCGACAAGGCGCTGGGCTTGTTCATCGAGGAGATGAAAGCGGCGGGGCTGTGGGAGAACAGCGTGATCGTCATTTACGGCGACCATATGGGGATGCCGGTCTACTCGCTGACGAAGGAAGACCGGTCGCTGCTGAAGGAGCTGCTCGGGAGGTCGTACGGCTACTACGACATGCTGCGCGTGCCGCTGCTGATCGTCGCGCCGGGCGCGCTGGAGCCGCAGACGATCGAGACCGTCGGCGGCCACAGCGACATCATGCCGACCGTCGCGAATCTCGCCGGCGTCCGGCTCGACGGCAGCGTGGTCTTCGGCCAGGATCTGCTCAATGCCCGCGGCAACCTGCTGCCGATCCGCTATTATCTGCCCACGGGATCGTTCATCAACGACCGCGCCATTTTCGTGCCCGGCGAAGGGTTTGCGGACGGCACGGTCTACCCGCTGGACGGCGGCAAACCGGTCGGCGCGGACAGCACCGGGCCGGACGGCGCGCGGCTGGTGACCGAGGACGAATACCGGCGCGCGCTCGATCTGTTCCGCATGTCGCACAGCTACATCTCGCAGCTGCCCGAGCGGACGCGGGAAGGCGGACGGCGTTCGAGTTGATGAGGCAAGGGCTGCCCGACGAGGTCGGGCGGCCTTTTTTTTGCGCCGCTGCCCCTGACGCCATATCCCTCGCTCGGCTGCCGGCTTCGCGCTTCCGCCTTCGGGTGGGGCGGAACCCCGACCCCGGTCCAGAGCCGAAAACCGCCGCGGGACCGTTACGGTCATCTTTTGCCGAAAGCTACAATAAGATCAACAAGAGATCATCAAGCGACCCAGGGATCGGCGCGGGGGCGCCGGCCGTTTCGGGAAAGGAGAATCGTCCATGCGAAAGCTTTATTGCTCCAGAACGGACAAAAGGCTGACCGGCCTGTGCGGCGGCATCGCGGCATGGCTGGGCGTCAGTTCGACCATGGTGCGCCTCGCGACCGTCATTGCGGCGCTNTGCAGTTTCGGCACCGTGCTGCTGATTTATATTTTGTGCAGCCTGGTCGTTCCAACCGAGCCGCGCAGCTTTGACCCGCACTTCCATTACCGGTATCGCTGACGCNCGCGGGTCCATCCCTTTTCTGCCAAACCATCCATAACGAATTGCGAAAGGAGCAAAACCGATGAGCAACATCTGGAAACGTCTCGCCGACGTCGCGAAAGCTACGGCCCATGAAGCGCTGGATCGACTGGAAGATCCCGTCATGATGCTGAACCACTACATCCGCGAGATGGAGGAGGAACTGGAAGACGCGCAGGAAGCGCTGCTCAGCCAGCGGGCGGTCGAGCGGACCGCGCTGCTTCGCCACCAGGAATACCTCCGGATCGCCGCCGATCTGGAGACGCGCGCATCCGAAGCGCTGGCCGCCGGCCGGGAAGCCGAGGCGAGAGCCGCGCTGGCGGATAAGCTGGCTTTCGAGCAGAAGGCGGCGCAGTATTTGAGCTGGCACGAGGAAGCCGGCGAGCGCGCGGCCGAACTGGAAGCCAAAATCGAGCAGGCGAAGGCGGAACTGGCCCGGCTGCGCGAGAAGCGGCTCGAGCTGACCGCGCGGGCGGAGAAGGCGGCGGCTATGGGCGCGGGGACCGGCCATTCGGGCTTCGCCTCCAAGGCGATCAGCGGCATTTCCGAGATCGGACGCGCCGCGGCGCGCGGGTTCGAGCGGATCGAGGAGAAAATTCTGCAATGGGAAGCGGAAAACGAGTCGCGCAAAGCCCGCGGCGGCGCATATTGGAACCCGCCCGCCCCGCACACCGCAACCGCGGCGCAGATCGACGAGCAGCTCGAAGCGCTCCGCCGCAAGCAATCGGCGGCGAATTGACCGAAACCACGGAAGGAAGGCTCCGCTTCCGATGCGGAGCCTTCCGCGCCGCATCGCGCCCATTGACATTCCGATCCGCGCCGCGATATAGTAATGGCTGAATAGCCAACGTTGGATATCCAACTTCAGAACAGGAGCAAGATGCGGTGAACGCAACAAACCTGATCGTGCTCGGCTTTCTCCGCCAGCGGCCGATGCACGGGTACGAAATCCAGCAGCTCATCCAGCAGAGCCGCATGGACGATTGGGCGAATCTGCTCTCCGGTTCCATCTACTACGCGCTGAGCAAAATGGAGCAGGACGGCCTGATCCGCGCCGAAGCGGAAGTGCGGACCGGCAACCGGCTGCGCAAGATCTACGCCATTACGGAAGAAGGCGAATCGCAATTCCGGGAATTGGTGCGCGAATCGCTGACGCTGAGCCCCCATTCCATGAAATCCGATCTCGCGCTCGGGCTCGCCTGGATTGACGCCGTTCCGCGGGAGGAGGCGATCCGGCTGCTCGAACGGAATTTGGCGCAAGTGGAGCGGACGCGGGAGCAATGGCTGGTCGGAAGGGAGATCAAAAGCCGGTACGGCCTCACGCCGTTGGTCATGGCCTCGTTCGACAACACCATCAGTGTGCTGGAACTCGACATCGCCTATCTGAAACGGCTGATCGCGCTGCTGCGGGAAGAGGCGTCCGGCTGATTCCGGATCACGGGGCCGCGCCCCCGATATCCCGCCCGACCTTTTTTTGCCTAATATCCAACATTGGTTATATAACATTGGCTAAAAAGGAGTGTTCCCCATGACCGACAAACCCGTTCTGATCCGCGCCGCATCGCTGGTGAAACGCTACGGCCGGCGCGCCGTCGTGGACGGCATCAGCCTCACCGTGAACGCCGGCGAAGTGCTGGCCGTCATCGGCCCGAACGGCGCGGGCAAGTCGACGGCGCTTGATCTGATCCTCCGCCTTCGCACGCCCGACGAAGGCGCCGTCGAATACACGGAGGCGCATCTGGAGCGGCGCATCGGCGTCCAGCTGCAATCGACGCCGCTCTTCCCCGGCTTCACGGCGCTCGAGAACATGCGCCTGGCCGCCGCGCTCCATCGCCTGCGGGTGCGGGACGACGAGCTGATGCGCCGGCTGGCCGGCTGCGGACTGGCCGAGGCGGCGAAGACGGACGCCGCGCGCCTGTCCGGAGGCCAGCAGAAGCGGCTCGCCATCGCGATGGCGCTCATCCACGATCCGAAGCTGCTCTTCCTCGACGAGCCGACGGCCGCGCTCGATCCGCGCGCCCGCCGGGAAGTCCGGGAGCTCATCGGCTCGCTGGCCGAAGGCGGCACCTCCGTCGTCTTCACGTCGCACGAGATGGAGGAAGTCCATCGCCTCGCCGACCGGATCGTATTCATCGGCGCCGGGCGCATTCTTGCGGAAGGCACGCCCGAATCGCTGCTTGACGCCTATCACGCTCCTGATCTGGAACAACTGTATCTCCGGCTGACGGCGGGTTGAACCGCGAAATCATTTCATAAAAGGAGGAATCCGCTCCATGTTCGCTGTTTTTCGCACGCTGCTGATCGGCCAGTTCCGGGATGCGCATACGCTGTTCTGGACCATTCTGCTCCCGTTCGCGCTGTTGATCGGCCTCGGACTGTATTTCGACGAGCCCGGTTATGCCGAACGGCTGCTCGCAGGCGTAGTGGCCGTCAACATCCTGTTCGGTCCCGGCATGGTCACCCCGTTTCAAGTGATGACGCTCCGCAACCGGGGCGTGTTCAAACTGCTCCGGGCGGCATCTCTGCCGACTTCGGCGTTCATTGCCGCTTCCGCTCTCGCCCGCACGGCGCTGTCCCTCGTCGTAGGCGCCTGCCTGGTCGCGGCGAGCGCCGTCGGCTTTGGCGTCAAACCGACGATTCCCGGGCTTGCGCTGATGCTGTTTGCCCTGCTTCTCGGCTCTGTCTGCTTCACGGCCGTCGGATTCATCACCGGCAATCTGGCGCGGAACGGAAGCGACACCAGCATGATCTCGAACCTGGTCTGCCTGCCGATGCTGTTCGCAAGCGAAGCGTTCTACTCGCTCGAACATGCCCCGCAATGGGTCAAAATCGCAAGCCTCCTCCATCCGTTCTCGCATTTCGTCGACCTGCTGTCCGCGGCGGTGCACGGAAGCCGGCTGGCCGACACCTGGACCTCTGCCGCGGCGCTCGCCGGATTCACGGCCGTCTGTCTGGCCGTCGCGGCCGCCACATTCCGATGGGATCAAGAAGGCGTCCGTTTCCGTTTTTTGGTGAAAGATTGAAAAACAGTCCGGGGTGATGGATAATGGAGACGGATCGAACGTCTTAAGATGCGCCATCCGGAACGATCCGTACCGAGACCGGAAACCGGCCGGACCCGCAACGATTCGTCGCCGGCTGACGGTCATCTTGTTACGGGAGACTGCAGTTGAATGGTGAATCTTCGGGACGATTTCCGGCTCTATAAACTTGCATATCAGCACGATCGAATCGGCAAAGCGTTCGTTGACCGTCAAGGGCGGCTGTCGGATGCCAATCCCGCCTTGTGCGGCATGCTCAGGCTCGGGCCGGAAGAGCTTGCCGGGCGCACCGTGCCGGACCTGTTCCCGGATCTGCCGTGGCGCGAGCCTCTGGAACCGCTGTCGGCCAAATGCCGGTATGAACCGCCCGCCGGAGAACCACGGTGGCTGCACGTCCACCTTACGCTGCTGGAAGACGGCGAAAGGAACGTCGGCGGGAGGTCCGCGGCCGGCATCCTGCAAGTGGAAGATTTGTCCGCCGCCGTTCATCTGGAAGAGGAGATCCGGAGGCTGAAGCGGGATGCGGACACGCTGGGCAGGGCGGAGCACATGCTCCAATCGGAGAAGCTCGCCGCCGCGGGCCAGCTTGCCGCCGGCATTGCGCACGAGATCCGCAATCCGCTGACTTCGCTGAAGGGGTTTCTGCAGCTGCTCAAATCGGGTTCGTCTTCGGCAGCCAAGCGCGACGCCTATCTCACCATCATGCTGGAGGAATTGGGACGGATCGAGCAAATTCTCGGCGAACTGCTCGTGCTCTCCCGCCCCAGCTCCGTGCAATACGCCAAGACCCGCATCGCGCAATTGATCCGCCATGTCGTGCTGCTGCTGCAACCCCAGGCCGTCATGCGCGGCGTCGAGATCGCGGTGCGCCCGATTTCGGAGACGGCCTACATCTACTGCGACGAGAATCAGATCAAACAGGTGCTCATCAACATCGTGAAGAACGGCATCGAAGCGATGGAGAACGGCGGCACGCTCTCGATCGAGGCCGCCGCGGATCAGGAGACCGCCGCGATCCGGATTGCCGATCAGGGAATCGGCATCCCCCCGGACAAGCTGGACCGGCTGGGCAGCCCGTTCTTCACGACGAAGGAGAACGGCACGGGCCTCGGCCTCACGGTCTGCTACAGAATCATTCGGAATCACGGCGGGCGGATCGAGGTGGAAAGCCGGCAAGGCGAAGGCACGACGTTTACCCTCTACCTGCCGGTCGAGGGCCGTCCGCCGGACAAGTCCAGAGACGCCCCGGTGTGAGCGGCTTCGCATCAACCGCGTGAAACCTGCGGCCGGCGACACCGTAGAATTGCCAGAGGTGAACCGACAGATGGATCTGAAGACAGCGTACGAACGGCTCGGGCTTCCCGAAGACGCCACCCGCGACATGGTCGAGAAACGCTACGACATGCTGCTGCGTCAGGAACGGCGCCGCATCCGGGAAGGCGGCGGAGAAAGCCCCGAATTTGCGGAGATTACGCGCGCCTACCGTTTCATCCTGGAACAGGAAGAGAAGCAGGCCGTAACGGAGCTGACCGAGCAGCAGTACGGCAAGTACAAACAGTTCGCCGGACTGGCCGAGAAAATCGACCACTTCTTCAGCTACTACAAATGGCACACGCTCGGCGCCATCCTGCTCATCGGAGCCATCATATACGGAATCAACGCCTACATCGAGCACAAGGAAGAACAGGCCCGCCTTGCCGCGCTGCCGCCCATTGATGTGGACGGCATGATTCTTGGGCAGTTTTTCGTTTCGGACGGCAGCGCGGACACGGAAAACCTTGAAGCCGTCATGCTCGGCCATTTTCCGGACTGGAAGCGCGTGGAGCTGCAATTGCTCACGTTCTCCCTGGAAGGGCGCAGCCAACTGGACATCGCGATGCTCCAGAAGGCGTCGGTGCTGCTCGCCACGGAGAAGCCGGACATTTACATTCTGGACAGCGAGACGTATCCCTGGCTCGCGCAGACCGGCATTCTGATGGAACTCGATGAATGGGCGGCCGGCAGGTTCTCTTCCCTGCTCCCGGAAGGCGCAGCCGTCAAGGCGTTCGGCGGCGAGGAGAACGGCGAGCATATTTACGGCATCGATCTGTCGGACAGCCCGCTGATCGGCGAACTGCCGCTCTACAAGGAGCGCTTCATCGTCGGCATCCGGCGCGACGCCGAGCGCGCCGACAATGCGCTTCATCTGATTGAAACCTATCTGCGGTCGATACCATGACGGACATACGCGGAAGGCTCCCTCTGCCCGCATCGGGCGAAGGGAGCCTTCTTCGCATTACCCGGTCCGCACCGTCCGGCTCTTCCGCCATCTGAACGCCAGACGGATGAGCGGCGGCGCGGCCATCAGCACGAACAGCAGCCGGAACAACTGGTAGGCGGTGACCTGCGCTTCATCCGCCCCCAGCACGATCGCGGTCACGGCCATTTCCCCGAGGCCGCCGGGCGCGAGCGCGAGGAACCATGTCACGATCGAATCTCCTTCGAAAGCCGACCATACCCGTGCGGCCAGCGCCGTCAGGAGAATGAGCAAGACGGCGAAGAGCAGCGAGAGCGGTCCGAATCGGCGGTTCGTGAGCAGAATGCGCGGCTGCACCCGGCAGCCGATGAAGATGCCGATGGCAAGCTGGGCGGCGGCGATGAGCGGCCGGGGAGCGGCCGGCCACGGCCATCCGGCAACGGCCGCCGCTCCGACGATCAGCACCGGCCCGAGAAACTCCCCCGCCGGCAGGCGGAATCGCCGGCCGAGCCACGCGGCCAGCGGCACAAGCGGCAGCGCGGCGTATCCGGCCCAGGACGGCAGGCCGGCCAAGGCGCCGGAAGCGGCCGCTCCCCCGCCGGCCGCCGCTGCGCCCGATGCGCCCGCGGAATCGCCGGCGAACCACGCCGCCAGGAACGGCACCGTATACAACACGACAACGAGCCGCGACGTCTGCATGATCGCGACGTTGCCCGCATTCGCGCCCCGCATTTCGTCCGCGAGCAGCACCATCTGCGTCAGCCCGCCCGGCATGCTGCCGAGCACGCCGTCCTGGATGCTCAGGCCGGTCAGTTTCGCGAACGCGAGCCCGATCATCGTGCTGACGGCCGTCCACAGCCCTGCCGCCAGCACCATGAACGGCAGCTCCCGGGTGATCGTCATCGCCGCGCCGAGCGTCATCGTGCAGCCGAGCACATAGGCCACGACCATGACGCCGGCATCGCCGAGCAAGCGCGGCCACGCCGCCAGCCCGGGCCGGATTGTGTTCAGCGTCATCACGCCGAACGCGGCGCCCAGTATCCACGGCAAAGGCAGTCCGAACGCCGCGAACAACCCGCCTCCCGCCGCCCCGGCGGCGAATGTCGTCCATACTTTCGCATAAGTCCGATCCATGCTGCATTCCTCCCGGATCTCCCGGCTTCCATTATGACACCGAAACCGCTTTCCCGCCAGTCATAACCACCGGCTTAGCCGGTGGCTTCCATCAGCCCTATAAGGGCATGGTGCAAGCAAGCGCCTCAAAGGCGCATTGAAAGTCTGCCAACCGCGTATCATCTCAGGCAGCCCCTAAAGGGGCTC
>Ga0065720_1019864_pt1 | contig 19284 bp, 17 predicted proteins | sample Thericmetagenome_FD_59107 | JGI IMG/M metagenome (GOLD analysis project Ga0065720, IMG submission 59107) | Thermophilic microbial communities from the Joint Bioenergy Institute, California, USA of rice/straw/compost enrichment - eDNA_2 v2... | ecosystem: Engineered > Solid waste > Grass >...
GCTTGATTGGGTCTCTTGCTTTTTTTGCATTTGCTCTTTTCGATGGTTGTTGCAAGATTTCGCAGCCGCAGCCTATGCGACCTGTGCCTGGTAGTGGAGTCACGTGACTAAGAGCTAGCCGCGGTAGCTGCCCAAGTCCACCGTCAGAGCTGGTCTCGACTCCTGAAAGACGCGTTTTGAGACGATTCACCATCAAAGACACTTCCTATTGATTGATAATATCTACATGTTTTCTGCAATTGCTAAGTTTGTCTGCTATTTTCTCTAGCCTGCCTGGTTGCCGCTTGATGCCTTTTGGTACGTACCTGGGTACCTCGTCTTCTTGCATGCCTGAGCCATCTACATGCCCCACTGCATCCTCGGTAGCCCCACCAACGGTCAGCAGCCCTCCGTAATCAATGGATCGAACAACAGCGCGCCACTTTCAGTTTCAGCGATCTGATGCAGGAGTCGCACTCGAGCCTCAGGACTGACCAGCAGCTGTTCCCTCAGCTTATTTCAATCTCTACCCGGCCGACCGACCGTGGCTGATTGATTGATGCGCAAGTGCGCAAGTTGACTCCTATACTGTGATAGAGGCGAAGACCTTCACGGCGCTGAGATTAAGAACCAGATCGGCAACCCCAGCCGCATGCGACAATGACATCAGCAGCTCCGCGCCGAGCTTCGAAGCTGTGATCTGCCAGTTTGCATGCGCGACGTAGATAGGTACTCACCATCTGTGACGCTCGATTCTCTATACCATCTCAAGACAACCCATCCATATCACAATGAGGATACGTCTCCCCATCCTGGGTATGTCCTCCTCTCCTCTGCCTGGCTGCCCTCGTTCAACCTCCCACAACCCCGACTAACAGCTCTCTGCAACAGGGGCATTTGCCCTCCTCTCTCTGCTCCTCGCCTACCTCGGCCTAGCCCCCCTCTCCCTTTCCTCGCTTCCCGTCTCCGACAAATTTCTCCACTTCATCGCGTTTCTCTTTCTCACACCCCTCTTCTACTTCACTATTGACACAACACGTCGGCGGGCCTTTAATTTGACGCTTACAATTTGCGTCCTGGGTCTCGGTATCGCCTCTGAGGTCGTTCAAGGCTGGATCCCGAACGGCCGGGACTTCGACGTCTTCGATGTCGCCGCAAACCTTGTGGGCGGCGGCGTTGGTTTGGGCGTGAGTATGTGGTACCATAAACGGATGCTGGAACGCAAGAGACGGAGACGATATACGGCGGTGCCGCAAGAGGGCGTTCCACAGGAGGATGTGGATGTTGAGCTTGGCGAGGGTGGACTGAGCAGAACGGAAGATGGACATGAGGAAGGGATTATTACGACTACCGCTACAACTACGCCTGCTCAACAGGGCATCTCTGGAGAGGAGGACCTCGATGGCTGGGATAATGATGTGCAGTCGTGGGATGAAGAGGATGTGTCTGAGGGTCAGGAAGGGACTGCCAGCGCGGCGGTCACCGCTGGGCAGAAAAAGGACGATGTGAAAAAGCATTCTGATTAAGAGCAAGTGCTCGGGACATGTACGATTCAAGGGCGAAAGACGGTTCTGGAATTGGGCTGGTCCGGCGTTGCGACGGTTATGGATTGTAGCTTTCACTCCTTTCTTAATAAAACGGGATAGGCTAGGTATTGTACTGCACCAGAAGGCTTCAGGTACCGTGATCGAAGCAGCAAGACCCGGATGCAGCTTACAAACTCTATGGAAACCTAGCGCTAACATACAGAATCAAAACTACAGATCAAACGCTTCTGCATGCCAATACACCTCTCTTCCCTTCGCAACCCATTTCCCAATGGATCCCCTCAACTCTCTTTGCATGCCATGTGGCCCACACACCAGCACGGCAACCCTCTCCCTCCTCCCCTGAGTAAACACCTCGTCCACGATCCTTTTCAAGTCCGGCCTCTGACGACGATGCCATCCGACAGCGAGAGACCGGCCGGTCTGAAGGTCATGAACAACATGTGTGAGCTCAACGCCCTCTTGGCTGTCTGCTGGGCCCACTTTCTCTACCCTAACGCTAACCTTAGCCTTGCCCTTGTTCTTGCCCTTGCCCTTCACGATGTTCGCATCTTCACCACTGGAGCTGTCACCAGCACCAGCACCAGTGATGTAAACCTCAACACCCTCCTCTCCCAATACGTTCTCCGCTTCCCCTTCTGCAAGGGCCCAAGTTGCCTCCCCGGCCTGCCTCACAGCCCACACAAGCCTCACCGGCAGCGAGGGAGCCTCACCCTTCAGTGCGCGGTAGACTGGCACGACAAATGTCGCTCCGACACCACCAGCAACGAGCAACACACGATCAACTTTGCCCGAAACGAGGTCGGCAAAACGACGTGGGAATAGACCGTAGGGACCTTCGATGGCGAGAGGAGTTTTCGACAGGGAGTCGGTGTCCTCATCAGGTTTGTTACTCGAGGACGAAGCAGTGCTCTTATGCTTGTATGCAAAGGAAGCCAGGGCTGAAGTCATGGGTCCCTGATGGATTTTTGCAACGAGCGTGACAGTGTTGGTTTTGGAGTCGACGGACGCGAGGGTGAACGGGTTATACAAAAACTCGTACACCAGCTTGCTGACAGGGACCAACAGCCCTTCGCGTGCCGCAGGAGGCAAGCTGAGGTAGACATGTCCGCCTGGCGCAGCCCTAAACTTTTTGATCTTCTCCCTAGGCATGGACGCTTTAACTCGCACAAGCTCTGTCCCCGGAATGGCCTCAACCGTGGCATCAGCGATAACGGTGCCCACTTTCCGGGCAGCAAGATCCAGCACGAACACCACAAGAGCTTCGATGGCAAAAATCTTGGCAGCAATCGAATGCTTGACATGGAAGAGCACCAACACCGGCATGAAAAGTGCCACCAGCACATGCAACACAAAGAAAAGGCGATACGACAGTCTCCTTATCGGCCTGAGCGCGGTGCCAATCATCATTCCCAGCAATCCGATCGCGGCCAAGCCAGCGATTACATCACCATCGCCAAGCCTATTCCAACGGTTGGTTTGCACGAAGAAGTTGAGGTAGAGTGTCGCGTGGGCGGAGAGGAGGATAGTGCTGATTCGGGAAAGAACGCGATGCCATTGATTGAGGTGCTCGTGTGAAGATGGGAGAATATAGGTTAAGGGAGAGATAGAAGATTTGAGGCTCAGAAGATATTGTAGAGGATATTGAGAAAGGGCGATGAGGCCCAGGCGTTTGGTTAGATGGAGGTAATCTGCTGGGGTTAGTATAGGCGTGATGTGAGAAGAGGGAGGGAGCGGGAAAACTAGTTACCTTCGCCCGTTCCATGAACAGACAAAAAGAAGAGCCAAGCGCCCCAGATCAGTCCGATGAACCATTCTGTTTTGTTTATCCTCTGTCAACCCCTGACAAATTCACATCTACTTTAAAAAGGGGGACATACGTTCCCTGGTCCCAAGCCCCCATCCCGCAAAGACTACGTCCCCTCCCAACCACCACCTCACCCTCTTCAATCCTCTTTCCATCCCCCAAACAGCACCACCCCAATCCCCCCTACTTCCTCTTTTCCTGCCTCTCCCTACGGCATCTGGCGAGGGTGAGCTAGGAACAGCCTTATAAGCCCCCTTATTTCCAGCCCCGCCACGTGAGACGGCGAGTGTGGCAAGCCGTTTGGCCAGACGACAGGCAAGGAATGTAGAAAGGGGGACCATGGCCGAGAGCTGGGCGTAGAGGGCATAGCGGGTGAGGGTTTCGCGACGGGCATGTTTTTGGGCTTCGGTTAGGTCGAGAAAGTGGTAGCGCCAAAGCATCTTTGATTGTCTCGTTTATTTCTCCTCTGTTCCTTCTTTCTAGTTTAAATGTAATGGTAATCAATGAAACAAAGTGAGGGGTCCAATAATCAGTAAGCACATAAGTTGAATGAAGATGAGCCAGTGGCTCTGTGATATGAATTGGGAGAGAAGATGAACACTCATATCAAAAAAGGCTGGGCTAAAGTCACCCTTAGTTCTGTGCTTTCAAAAGACCCTGGTCAATGAATTGCCTCGAGGCTTGGCGTTGTGGAACCGATCATGAACGACGATTGGTGGTTCTCACAAAGTATCTTAGATCGAAGGTCCAGATCTTTGGGCTAGCACCATTTCCAGGTGACGGCGAATCTTGATGTAACTCAGGAGTCCATACATTGTCTCGAGATTCTAAATAGATGAAACTCGTTGAAAGTTTTTGTTATAATCACGCCAGATCACATTTCATCGGACCCAAAACCCAACTCCACATCCTCAAATCCCTCTCCCTTCACAACTTCGCCTTTGGGCTCTTGGCAATGATACACGCGATTTCGACATCTGCTCCCATCGGCAGCTGATAGACAGCCACACAACTCCAGTATTGTTATTGTCAACCACTCTATCCTTACAATCTCCTCCTCTTGACATAGAAGGCATACCGGCTTCGGCTCTTTAGGTAAATACTCATCACACACCTTATTCACCGCCGCAAAGTTCATATCCGTTAGAAACACATTCACCTTGATTCAAGCTGGTTCCCCTGGCAATGAGAGTCGCCGACAGACTCCTAAGTGCTTGTCTGCATTTACCGTTAACTCTAGCTTCGCCACTTATCAGTTGTGTTTGCTAGGTAGTAGGTAGACCTAGAGTACGGTCTTGTACTGTCCCCTCAATCATCTTCCTCATGGCCGGGCCGATACCCAGCGAGCCGGAGCAGTTCACAATACCATTGTCCTAAACATCCTGTGGGAGCTGCGGGATGAGTGCGGGAGCCTGTGTGATGAAGACGGCTCTGAGAAGTGTTGGGGCATGATTGTAAGAAGAGTTAAGTAATTTGAGTGTCAACGGCGAGATTTTTTGGGTGTTGAGGTGGATCCGTGTGATCTTTTACGCTTTGGCATCAACAGCGAGGCTACCCCTAGCTCCACAGTCACTACAAGCGGTGCTCCATCCCCCCCGCATGCATATCAGCCTCAGCCCTATGCCACGTAGCCGCGGTTGATTAGTACATGTTGTTAGACATAGTCGAGTGCCTACATAAGCATAAATTTCACAACAGGCCCTCAATGCTTATATGGCGGATCTTATTAGCCCTACCTTTTACTGATTTTGGAAAGCCCGCGCATAAGACTTACAATATTCAAACTGAGGTTGAATAGCGCGCTCCAGCTGTGCTGTTTTATTAAGCTCCCTCTCCTGGAATTCTTCCTGATTTCATGCTCGTTATACAAAATAGCAAATCATAATGCCACCATCAGATCCCCATAGTCTCTTCCACGACATCTAAGTATTGAAGTCGGAGTTCTCGAAGCCTAAGAAGAACTTCTGGAAGCTTTGAGCTTGAGCTTATATAATCATGAACCATCTGAAAAGCGGGTCTGCCAAGGCGCTAAATCTTGGCTCCCGGCGCACAGACCCAGTGGACCCTTACCCCACAAACACCCTGGCTCGAGCTCGAAGCTCCGGCGATTTGAGGCCAGCTTCAGATGATTTTTCATTGTTGGTGACTTTAACTGACCACTTCAGCATCCATCTTGTCAATTACCAGGCTGCAAGAGGCCTCAATTACCGCCATGACGAACACACTCATCGTCACAAGCATTATCCGCGCTAATTGGAGGCAAATTGCAAAGACAAATGCCCCGCTTGCTGCGACGCTAACCCGCTACTCAAATCGACTTACCAATGCCCGCCCTCAGAACCGATGCCTGCTCCCCCAAACTGCACGAAAGTACTCTTCAGCTTCACCAGAGCCTTCTCAAGAACTTCATAGAACAAATTCAAAAACTATCCCAGCACAAAGTTACACACTCTCACCCGAAGCAGCCAACCCTCCACCCACAACTCGCCCCGCGCCCCTCGATATCCCTCCGCCACCACACCCCAAACCCGATCCGTTTACCATCGAGAACCTGAGATACCGCTTCGCCATTGGCCGCGCATACCTCCAATTTTACAAAGCTGGCCTTAAGAACATCTGGCTCAACACCCGCCTCCTCTACTCTTCTTCAGCAACCTCTGACCCAGAGCTCTCCAAGCTCCGTCCCTACCCCTCAACAAGGGCAGACTTGCTCCTCCGCCAGAGATGGCGCCACGATGTCCGGCGCCTGCCTCTTTTCGCCCTCCTACTCCTCATCTTCGAAGAATTTACACCCCTCATCGTGCTCCTTCTTCCCAAGTCAGTTCCCCTGACCTGCCGCATCCCAAAACAAGTCCAATCCCTCCTGCGCAAGGCCGAATCCTCCCGTCGCGAAGCGCGCGCCTTGCCCTCTGTGCAGAGTTATCTCTCCTCACACAATTCGACTTCTAAATCCTTGCCCGTGGACGCCCTCGCTACTATTCTCTCCGTCCGCTCATCCTGGACCCTTCCCCTCCGTTTCCTGCTCGCCTCCAAGGTCCAGCGCAGACTAAAGTTCCTCTCCCTCGACGATGCGCTGCTGATTCAAGCCGGCGGGCAGGGAGCGCTGGTGGGTGAGGAGGTCGTGCTGGCGTGCGTGGATCGGGGGATTGAGGTTGTCGGGAGAGACGTGGACTCCGAATTGAGGGTTGCGTTGGGGCGGTGGTTGGCACGAGTTGCCGAGGCAGAGAGGAAAGGAGGGCAGGAAAGCGGGGAGAGGGAGCGGGTAAGGATGTTGCTTGAAGGGGTTGGAGGGTTGTAGACAGCAACAGAAAGGGATAGTTGGGAAAGAGTGTGTATGCTTTATTGTTTAGATATTTGATGGGATGGGATCTGGTTTTTTGTGATCCGATTATTTGCTGGTAGGTACGGGCAAGGATGGGATATGGTTCAGGGCATTTGTGTCATACTGAAAGTGACTCGGGAAGGGGACAGCTAATGTGGGAGTGTTCGCTTTTTCTTTGCCGTTCTTTTGTAGTCTTCTCTGACTGATATTCGCTGAACATTTCGACATTTGTGATGGAATGGATGGATGCACACAATGCACAATACCACTACTGTTGTCTTGTGTCGTACTTACGGTTCAATGCACCTCTTATCCACTTCAAATGTGTAACTTATCTGTCATAGGTATATGGTTTGCATTCTAGGACATGATACCTGTCATTATACTGGATAGTTGAGTAGTCATACTCTCAAAAACAGCAGCCAGCCAACACCCTGCCAAACATTCACCAATCAATGAGATCATACACAACATCAAAGTCTGCTCATCTTATCATTCAAGAACAATTGCCATATGCTCAAACCTTTTACTTTCCACACGTTCGCTTCTCAACAGAAAGCAGAACGTGAACTAACTGCCTGACTACTACCGTAGTGGTAAGTGAGGTATGAAACAGTGCGATACGATGCTGTCGTCTCCGAGCAACGCGGAGTAGGTACTTCCATATGTCCCTCCATTCCGTAGGAAATTGAAAAGAGCATAAACTAAAAAAAAAAAAAAAATACTCCATTTCTTAGCAACCATTCATACCATTTTAAAGAGGGGAAAACTGAACGAGCAATGGGAAGGGATAGAAAAATCAATGTGGAAGGCTGTAATCGCAACTACTGACCCGTTTATCCATCCAGCATCCCAACTCACTAGGCTCTTAGACCGACTGACCATATTTCGACTCAAGGGTCACACAATCAGTCAGTTGGGCCCCAAGATCCCCAGAACCATGATTTGCATCCTTTTGTTTTTCACTGTTAAAGCTTTTCACCGATGTTCCAAGTCTTCAAATCAGGATAGGACAAGATTTTGTCCCACCAAAAACCCGCCAACTCATAAGTAGGCAACCTTGCACTACGCAACGAGCTAGTTGAGAAATGAAATGCTCCCAAGTAGACTTTAAGACGACCCCACAGTCTTCCTAGGCATGGTGATCCTCTATGTATCAAGTGAATAACCGCCTACTGCGCAGCCCTTTTCAGTGTATCTATAATACTCTGCACATGCTGGGCAGTGCTAGCATCCACGGTCGGGACCGCCGGCGCAGGTGCCGCCGCTCCATATCCATACGCAGGGGGGGCCGCTGGGGCCGGAGCAGCAGGTTGTTGCGCAGCCGCAGCAGCCCTCAAGTTGCCTAGCAACGCATTCACATCGATCTGTGGTGCCGCAGCAGGAGCTGCGGGAGCAGTAGGTTGCGCGGCCGGGACACCCGAGTGAGCAGCCGCAGCAGGGTTCTGCGCGGCCTGGGCAGTCTGCAGTGAGGAAAGGAGCGCCTGGAGAGCGTTGTTGTCGAGCTGGCCAACAATATTGGTGAGGTCGGGAGCAGCCGGGGCTGCAGGTTGTGCAGGAGCCACAGGGGCAGCTGCTGGAGCAGCGTAGGGGTAAGCATAAGCAGGCGGCGCAGCAGCCGGGGGCGCATACGCATGTGGAGCGTACGGGGCAGCAGTGGGAGCCTGGGGCTGGGCAAGGTGAGCGGCCGAGTTATTCTTCTCGCGGATGACCAGCTCGGCAGCGACAGGAGGGTCAATGTCTTGGTAGAGCTCGAAGCGCACGGTAGAGCCGCCAGAGCGGATGAAGACCTGAATAGGAATCTTGCCCTTGGACTGGGCAGCGTAGTCAAGGTCGACAATGGCGTGGACGCCCTCAACAACCTGGCGCTGGACGACCGTGTCGCGCGGGAACCGTGGGTTGAGATACATGACATCGGTCTTCAGACCGCGGTTGTGGAAGGCTCCCTGAACCCAATTGACAAACTCGCGCGAGACCTCTTGCAGCAACAGGAACTGCACATCGGGGACATCGGCACCGAAGCGACGAGGGAGATCGAGGCGGTCCGCGTCGGATGGGGCACGGCGGTGCGGGCTAGGGCTCCGCCGGCGGTACTCATCACCGTACCGACCGTACCGCGGGGAACGAGAGCGACGGCGCTCACCGTGGCCGCCAAAGTCGCGATCCCGGCCGTAGCCGTCCCGACCACGACGGGGCGACGGAGAACGACCTGGCCGGTAATCATCGCGACGCCAACCACGGTCGCCCCCGTTGAATCGATCGTCCTCACGGCCACGTCGACGATTCGGCGACCGGTCGCGATCTTCTTTCTTCTTCTGCGTACGAGACACTTCGAGATCTGCAAGAATTAGTTACCGTAAGAACAGCGAATGCGTCCAGGGAGACCTACGAATCCGGCGACCACCCAACTCGATGCCTTGGGCGCCTAGCATAGCGGCCTGACCCTCGGCAACGGTGTGGTACTGGACGAAGCCATAAGCATTCTTTAGTGAGATCTGTGCAAGACGGCCGAAGCGGTGAAAGACATCAAACACCTCACGCTTGGTGACACGTTCACTGGAGAGATTACCTGCGAGAGTCAGCAAAGTTATGGTTGTCGGGGGCAAATGGGGAACCTACCAATGAAAATGCGGGAGCCCTCGGGAAAGCGCTCCCACTTGGCCTCAGATGTGTAACGCTTCTCGTCAGCAAGGAACTGCTCCCAAAGCTGCTTGATGGATGCACCATGATGGTAATTGCCGGGGGCAGAAGCATCGCTGGCGGGGGGATAATGGGGGGCGCTAGGCATATGGGAAGGAGGGAGATGAGACGGGGCGCCATAGGCCGCAGAAGGGTGCGGCGGCAAAGAGGCAATGCCATCATTACCTGCGCCAGGGGCGCCTGGGGGCATATAGGTGCCGTGGGGCGCGCCGGCGCTGGCACTATTCATCGGCACAGAGGGGACGGGGCCATTCGTGCCGCGGGGCTGGAATGCGGACGGGGGAATGGCGGGAAGGCTGGCGGGAGGAGGAGGCAAATTGGGCTTAGGGGGCAGCGAGGGATGAGATGGGGCTGGTAGCGTAGATGTAGAGGAGGAAGTAGAAGACGTCGGGGTAGCCTGCAATGTCGCTGCAGTTGTGGGAGCAGTAGTGACGGCAGCCGCAGCACTGGGCTTGTCCTGGGATGGACCGGCGTTGGATGAGGCTGAAGAAGACCCGGCAGCTTTAGCAGTAAGGTCGTTTACCAGCTTCTGAATATCAACAGCGGCATCATCTTCATTGGCTGATTGGGGCGCCGGCGCAGCAGCGGTCGCGGGAGCGGCAACGGGAGCGGGGGGCGCGACCGGGGTTGCATCAGCAGAAGGGTCAGCGAGGGTCTCCTCGGTGGACGGCACAGTGTTGGGAGCCGCGGGGGAGAGAGGTGGGCTGGCCTTCGGGGCAGAAAATGGGTTTTCGGCGCCAGAGGAAGAGGACGTGTCGGGACCGTTGGCTTGCTCATGGGCGGGTGTGGCAGCAGTGGTACTGGCAGTGAACGGCAGGCCTGGCAGGCCTGGCGGCGCAGAGGGCGACTGGAGTGTGGCAGCAGAAGCAGGAACTTGAATTTGGAGGGCAGCAGCTGGAGTCTGGGCCTGGGCCTGGGCCTGGACCTGGCTGGGCTGAGTGCTCTGGATGTTCTGGGTGCTCTGGGCGAATGGGAGGGTCATGGGGACAGAGAAAGCATTCATAGATTCTGCAGCCTCTGGTACATCGGGCTGATTTAGCTGCGCCTCGTCAGCTTCACCCTGATGCTCATGCTCATGCTCATGCTCATGCTCATTCTCGCTAGGCTCGATGGGCGAGTCAAAGGTTTTGGCATAGTCATCGTTGGCATCGGCAGCAGCATCTGGATCGGCCTTATCTTGCGGTTCCTGTCCCACATCGCGCTCGTCGCCATCGCTGTAGTTAATGCTCTCGTTGTCGTCGCGGCCAACGTCTGACACGGCATCGGCATCTGTGACGATGGATTCGGCGATAGCAGGCTGCTCGGGCATCGGGTCCATGGCTAAGGGGAGTGGTAGTGGTACTGGCCGGTGGTGGGAGATGTTCGGGAAGAGAGGGGGAGGGGCTGGCGATGCGACGGTGGCAGCAGCAGCGGCCTCGGCGGTCGCAGCTTGGTCCTGGAGCTTGGAGACTACGGTGTTCTGAATCGACTGGACCGATATGGGCTTGGGAGAGAGCGGGCTGAGGCTGGCGGCGACAATTCTGGGTGATTGTTCCTCTTCGTCTTGCATCCAGGCGCTAGCGATGGCGCTGGTAGAGGGAAAATTGAATGGTGCCGGATACAAGGTGTAGATGCGACTATTGTACTCTAGACGATCGGGCTCAGGCTGCGAAAAAAGTTTAGCATTCAGACGATGCTGTGATGGTGCTTCGTCGGGTCTGATGTTGGTAAGGGGAAAAATCGGCGAAATTGTGCAGTTCGACGAAACAATGGGGTTGGTTCGACGAAGCTGCAACTCCAGTGACTCCCTCTTGAATGCTACGAGAGAAAACTGGCAGGCGAGACCCGACGAAAAAAAATGCAATGCTGGCTGGGACAGTGGGAGCCTTGTGAGGCTTGGAGCGCGGACCTGGGGTCTGGAGCCTTGCGTCTCAATTGCAGGTGGGTTGCCTGTGATTCTTCGCCAGAGTTTGCGCTTCGTTTGCTATGTCTGCTGTGCTGTGCCGTGTCGGATAAGGGTTCGGGTTGTCTACGAGTCTGGGACAAGGTTGGCCGCAGGAGAAGGTGGTCGTTAGCAGTGAAAGTGCCAGAAAGAAGATTCAGTGATTGCTCGTTTGCAGGGCGTGGCCTGTGATTGGGGAACTGAGAAGAAAGCCATTCCAACCGCAGACAGTGCTACAAAAGAACAGTGGGAATTGATAAGGCCCACTACAAGGTCAGCTGCCAGCGAGAGACGCGCGAACAGTTCTGGCGGCTGTACCCTATATTGGTGCTTGGGACAATGTTGGTCTGTAAAATTGCTTGGGTGATGCTGGTAAAACTTCAGCGAAAACTATGTAAGTCCTCGTCCAGCATGAAATTTGTCGAATAGAATGAGAGATATTCTCTCGGATGTTGCAGATATTGACTGAGGGTGCTCTCAAGACCCAAGCCTGCGCGAGGTTCCAGAGCTGCTCAAGAAATGGGTTTTGGGGACCGAAAATTGGAGGCCAACTCAATGAAAGAAGTCCCAGGGGCCAGGCGTGCTCTGTCCTGCCTGCCGTGAGTTAGGAGGGTCCGCTTGGAAGCGCGTTGTGACCCACACAGAAGCTACTTTATCTCGCACTGTGTGTGCACAGCCAAGCACAACCTCACAATTAAGCTACCAGAGGATTCCTTTTGATGCATTGAAGGCATCGCATCACAACGGCAACCATCCCATCTGAGACTCATGTGTTGAGGTCCTAAGCTGCACGCAATGGTAATTATGGTCAACCTGCATCGCCAAATCTTACATCAGCCATGGTATCTTGATCAGGGGTTCTCAGCAGTCTGCAACCGAGGCTGTTTTTTACTCAGCGGTACAATCCAAAGGCGCCTGAAGCAGCACAAAGCCTTTGATGCCGACTTTGACAAGAAGCTCTTGGAGGAGGCCAGGAAATGGAAAGAGAAGTTTACAATCAATCAGTTGCCCCAGGGACAGACCACCTATGCGCGGTCTAGCGGCCCTGGTGGGCAGCATGTAAACAAGTTCGTACCATAATTTGTTTCTGAGAGACGAAGAGACCGGAAAGTGTTGGACACAGAGAATGGTTGACACAATCATAGGACTGAAACCAAGGCCATCACCGCATGGCCCCTCCCCCAGCTATTGTCTTATCTGCCCAAGATTATGCATGATGCTGTCCGTCAGTCCAAGTACTACTCCAAGCGAAGTGACGCCCTGGTCTTTCAGGCCCAGACGGAACGTAGCCGCAGCCTGAATGAGGCAGAGAACATGTCGAAGCTCTGGGAGGAAATCCAGGCCATCTACCGTGCAGTTGTCCCCAACGAAACCAGCCCAGATAAATACAAAAAATATGCAGAGCTGTAGGTTGTTTTCCAGGGCCACGAAGGGCTTTTTGCTAACAGTAAACAGAGAGAAGAAAGCCAGGGAGTCGCGGCTCCAAAGTAAAAAGGCAAAGAGCGCTAAAAAGGCGGCGAGGAGAGGCTCCGATGACTGAGCAATCAGCGACATAGACAGCATGAACTCTTGAACTGAGGGCAACTCAGGTAATGCTGCTATTTATACGACCCAAACCCAACTAACGGCTGAATCTCAGAGACCATTGAACTTGAGTTGAACTCAAGACTCAGCCTTTTCGGATTTCCATGGCATTGTTCGCTGGCCCCCCCTCCCGGCTTGGCAGGGTCTGCGCCAAGACCGCTCGGCAGGCGGTAAGTGGAGCTTTTTTGAAGATTGCCACACCGCCCGGCAGAAAAATAATTGTGACGGCCTATGCTCTTCAGTTTTGGCCCCTCCATCTGCTTTTCGATGGCTTTTGTTGACCATTGGCCCGACGCCAGTCCTCGAGAGCCGCAACCATGACGGTACAAAAGACAGTGTAAGCACCTATCATCACTCAAATTGATGAAGTTGCATAAAACTAAGACAAATCCTCTAGCGACTCTCGTATTCCAACGCTCATCCGCAATGGCCTCCAAACGAAGAAGCGCAGCTTCTTCGTCGTCGTTGGCGACCACGCCAAGGAGGCCATTGTTCACCTCTATTACATCATGTCCAGCATGGACGTGAGGCAAAACAAATCGGTGCTGTGGGCCTACAAGAAGGAGCTGCTCGGATTCACCAGCCATCGCAAAAAGCGCGAGGCCAAGATCAAGAAAGAAATCAAGCGTGGCATCCGTGAGCCAAACCAGGCTGATCCCTTTGAGCTCTTCATCTCACTCAACGACATCCGCTACTGCTACTACAAAGAGACCGACAAAATCCTGGGTAATACATATGGCATGGTACGTAGGCGCTTGTTGATTGACTCGAGTGTATGGGTGTGCTGACGGCCGTAGTGTATCCTCCAAGACTTTGAGGCCATCACGCCCAACATCCTTGCGCGCACAATTGAGACGGTCGAGGGCGGTGGCCTGGTCGTACTACTGCTCAAGGGCATGACCAGCCTGAAGCAGCTCTACACCATGACCATGGATGTTCACGCCCGCTACCGGACTGAGGCCCATGACGACGTCATCGCCCGCTTCAACGAACGGTTCTTGTTGTCGCTCGGCAGCTGCGAGTCGTGTCTCGTCATTGATGACGAGCTCAACGTACTTCCAATTTCTGGAGGCAAGGGCGTCAAGCCGTTGCCGCCGCCAGACGAGGATGAGGAGCTGAGTCCTGCGGCCAAAGAGCTGAAGAAGATCAAGGACGAGCTGGAGGATACACAGCCGATCGGGTCGCTCATCAAGCTGGCCCGCACAGTCGACCAGGCGAAGGCGCTGCTCACCTTCGTCGATGCGATAGCCGAGAAGACGCTGCGCAATACCGTCACCCTGACCGCCGCCCGTGGTCGCGGTAAATCAGCCGCAATGGGTGTCGCCATAGCCGCGGCCGTCGCGTATGGTTACAGCAACATCTTCATCACGTCGCCGTCGCCCGAAAACTTAAAGACACTGTTCGAATTCGTTTTCAAGGGCTTCGATGCCCTCGACTACAAGGACCACGCCGACTACACCATCATTCAGTCCACGAACCCCGAGTTCAACAAGGCGATCGTGCGTGTTAACATCCACAGAAACCATAGGCAAACCATCCAGTACATCCGGCCGCAGGATGCTCATGTGTTGGGTCAGGCTGAGCTGGTTGTTATTGACGAAGCTGCTGCGATCCCACTGCCACTGGTCAAGAAGCTGATGGGGCCGTACCTGGTGTTTATGGCGTCTACCATCAGCGGCTACGAGGGCACCGGCCGCTCATTGTCACTGAAGCTCATCAAGCAATTGCGCGAGCAATCGAGAGCTGGCGCAAACCCGAATGGTGGCAACGCTGTCGAGGTCGACCGATCCACGCTCAAGGCGACCAAAGAGACAACCTCGGTGGGCGGTCGCTCGCTCAAGGAGATCACTCTTTCCGAACCAATCCGTTACGCACAGGGTGACAATGTTGAGAAGTGGCTCAACACTCTCCTTTGCCTGGACGCGACGTTGCCGCGGTCGAAGATCAGCACAACCGGCTGCCCGGACCCGTCGCAGTGCGAGCTGCTGCACGTCAACCGCGACACTCTCTTCTCCTTCCACCCAGTTTCTGAGAAGTTCCTGCAACAAATGGTCGCTCTGTACGTGGCCAGCCACTACAAGAATTCGCCCAACGACCTGCAGCTCATGAGCGACGCCCCAGCGCACGAGCTCTTCGTCCTTACCGGACCCATCCAGGAAGGCCGTCTGCCCGAACCCCTATGTGTTATTCAAGTGTCTCTAGAAGGCAAAATTAGCAAGCAGAGTATCCTCAAGAGCCTGAGCCGCGGTCAACAGCCTGCTGGTGATCTCATTCCATGGCTCGTCAGCCAGCAGTTCCAGGACGATGAGTTTGCCTCGCTGTCTGGCGCCCGCATCGTGCGCATCGCTACCAACCCAGATTACATGTCCATGGGCTACGGCTCCAAGGCCCTGCAGCTGCTGGTCGACTACTATGAGGGCAAGTTTGCCGACTTGTCAGAGGATGCGGCTGCTGAGGTGCCGCGGTCTATTCCACGGGTCACAGACGCTGAGCTGAGCAAGGGCAGTCTGTTCGACGACATCAAGGTGCGCGACATGCACGAGCTGCCTCCGTTGTTTTCCAAGCTCTCGGAGCGTCGCCCAGAGAAGCTTGATTACGTCGGTGTCAGCTATGGCTTAACCCAGCAGCTGCACAAATTCTGGAAGCGTGCGCAGTTTGTGCCAGTTTACCTGGTAGGTCTTTTCGTATCCCAAAGCGTGGAGCATGACTGACAAATTTTCAGCGCCAAACCGCCAACGACCTTACCGGTGAGCACACCTGCGTAATGATCCGGCCACTCCAAGACGGCAATGACCCCAGCTGGCTTGGCGCCTTTGCAGCTGACTTCCACAAACGCTTCCTCTCGCTGCTGTCCTACAAGTTCCGCGAGTTCCCCTCCATCCTGGCACTCACCATCGAGGAGTCTGCCAACGCAGGCGCCATGCTCGACCCCTCTAACGCCCCTACTGAGCTCACCAAGGCCGAGCTCGACCAGCTTTTTACCCCCTTCGACCATAAGCGTCTCGAGTCTTATGCCAACGGCTTGCTAGACTATCACGTTGTGCTCGACCTCATGCCGACCATCGCCCAACTGTACTTCACGGGTCGCCTGCGCGAGGCAGTCAAGCTCTCCGGCCTACAACAAGCCATCTTGTTGGCTCTGGGCCTGCAGCGCAAGGACATCGACACCCTCGCGACGGAGCTGAACCTGCCTGGATCGCAGGTCCTGGCCATCTTCATGAAGATCATGCGCAAAGTGACGCAACACTTTGGCGCGCTTGTGTCTGGCGCGATTGCCGCCGAGCTGCCTGACCCGAACAAGACGGTCGGCGTGAGCAAGGAGAACGCCATGGGTATTCATGATGATGAGGTCGTGGGCTTGAAGTTCGAAGCCCTGGAGCAGCGGCTGGAGGATGAGCTTGATGAGGGTGGCGATGAGGCGCTCAGGGAGCTGAGGAAGAAGCAGAGGGAGTTGATTGATTCTCTTCCGTTAGATCAGTACGTTTATCTCTTTACCTATCACCCAGCTTGACTGATATTAACGCCTACCGTACAGGTACGAAATTGATGGCGACGACGATGCCTGGAAAGAGGCCGAAAAGCGCGTCGCCAGCGCCGCGAAGTCGGGCAAGAAGGTGGACGGCACCCTCGTGAGCGTTCCATCGGCCAAGGCGGCCAAGCGCAAGGCCGAGGAGATGGCTGCGCTGCGCGATGAGCTAGAGAAAATGGAGAAGGGTAAGGAGAGGGGATCGAAGAAGGCCAAGAAGGAGAAGAGGAGGTGAGTGTACGGCCTGAATAACGGGGTTTCGTGGTGTTGTTTGATAAAAGGACGGGCCAGGTAATAAGCATTGAAAGGTTGGGATCCATTGTTCTTGTTTGATTTTAAGTTTGCATGCAAGAGTTTGCTTTCACTTTACTTATCTAGCAAGAGGTTAGACAAGTGTCAAGAAGGTGTTGGGAGTAAAAAAAAGAAAATGAGATACCCTGACCTTCCATTCATTTTCGCTAGTTAAGAGCCCATGATTCATAGCTATGGGCGTACATGAGGTGCTAGTATATTACCGAAGGACGTCAAAACTTCAGGGATATTTATCCATTGTCTTTGACTAAGGATCAACAAACCAAAATTCAGCACACATATACCATGTCTATCCAAATTGTCCAACCATTATCATTACCCATTAGACTATAACCTCTCTGACCTGTCAGACAGACAAGGCAGGGTAACTACCATAAGCTAAACCTACATGATTCCTTTCTTGCACACTCATCCCTAGCTGCACCAGCTGACTGCCTGAGGTTCCCAACTGCCTGGTTGGAAGCACTTAGTTTGTGTACATGTCTCGAACAAGTTGCTTCAGTCAAACAGTCAAACCAAAGTCAGCAGCAGCTCCCATGCAGCAAGATGTTATGTCTCCTCCACTGATACACACATAGATTCCTTCCCTCCTTCCGTAGTCCAAACGCGTCGCTTGCTCGCTGTTGTGTATGCCAATGTATGCATGGATGTAAATGCGTGCCAAACCAACCCAACTAGCTGGCCCAGCGGGGTATCGCAATGCAGACCGACAGACTGACTGATACTGACACAGTAAACTGTTGGAAGTTAACCAAGAAAAGTTCAATCCATACCTCCCGCCGTCTAATACGTTGTGAGTAGGTAGGTAGGTTTAGTTTAAAATCCCAAACCCAAAAATGACGAAAAAGGAAAAGAAGAATAAGCCGAAAAAAAAAAACACACTCGAGAAAGGTCTAGCCAATGTCCATAATGTTACATGCCTGGCCATTCTTCAATGGCCAGGCGACGTCCTGATGATAACTCGGCCATCAAGACTGTCGCTAACTGCCCACCATAACCCCAATCTCCAGGAGTAACCTCACAAACTCCACATGCAGCTTAAAAAAGAAGTCCGGCAGGCCCACAAGCTCAGCCAAACCCCTCTGCTTCAGTGCGATGCCCCCAGCTCCCCCGAAGCCGCCACCCATGCGTCTTGACAGCCCGCCCCCGGAAGCGAGCAAGAAGCTACTGCTCCCAGTGACGCCGGCGGGAGCTACAGGCGGGGGATTCGGCAGCGGCGCAGGCTCTGACGTGAAGCTCCCATAGCCAGGACCAGGCATGATTGGACTACTAGCCGTAGACCCAGAGGCTGTTGAGGAATCGCCTGACGCGGCAGCGGCAGCGCGCTCGGCCTCGGCCTCAGCAAGCTCTTGAATCCAGGCGGCCATGTCGCGGAAAGCAGCCGACAGGAACGGAAAGGTCTTGACGGCGAGGGGCTCAGGATGCGTGCTTAGAGCCATGAAGGCATAGACTCGCTTATGACCTCGGGCGTGAACATCGGGCACTCGGAATATGTAGGCGGTAGTATAGCCGGTTCTTTGGTCGCCGAAGAAGATAGAGCCGCCCGAGGCGGCTGCGCCTATGCTGTGAGTCGTGACGTAGGCCGAGTTGTTGGGCGAACCGCCTGGTGTGGGCATAGCAGGGCCAGCGGATGGAGTTACTGTTGCTGGGGCGCGGGGCAGGGTCTCGAGGGACAATGTGCGAAGACATGAGGCGCGGACCATAGAAAAGGATGATGGGGTTATGGGCTCGTGGGTCGAGGTATAATCGATATAGTGAGTGTGGACATTGGTCGATGTGCTCGAGGTGCTTGATCGTGATGCCACCGAGGAGGTCGTTCCGGGGCGTCGTGGAGACTCGCGGGGGGGCTGGGAAGTAGACTCGTCTTCGGATGGTACAGACGAAGACGACTGCGAAGTAGAAGGCGAGAAGGTACTGGTTGTACCAACGGCGGTAAACACGCGAGCGCATGGCGCACGGGTTCGTAGTGTCGGCCCGCGATCCGGGCGCACCACGGCTCCGACGTCTCTGCCTGCTTCTTGTTGCTTGGGCAACGTTAACGCGCAGCCCTCGCAGGGCCCAGCGCGTCTTGTAACGTATTCATCATAGGTCTTTCGGAAGCCCGACTCTTGACGCGAATCTTGCTGTTGTTGCGAATTGGGTGGAGAACTCTGGGGAGGTGTCTCGATCGCCGAGGAGGAGGTCGAGGCAGCAGCCGGCGCTGCCTGGCGAATGGAAGCGCGGCGCGCGCGAGCTTCCTGGTCGGAGACGGGAGTAGAGGAGCTTCGCTGCTGGCCAGCAAAGCTCATGCGACGAAGCGCTTCTGTAATATTAGGAAGATTTGTTGAGTCGGCGTGGTGTCTGGAGGGAGAACTCGAACGAGGTCGGTCGGAATCAGCGGTGGGCGAAGTACCGAGGAACCCCTCGTCGTTGCATATGCTGCAGGGAACCGGCAGCCCTTCTGTAACCATCAAGGGCGTGGGCCCGTGAAGCTCACAGTAGTGGGCCAGACAGAGCTGGAGACGAGCAATTAGCATGATAGTCGCATTTCACAATCGGAAGTCGACATTTGGACGGATATAGGGCTGGGGAGGGGGGAAAGGTTTT
>Ga0065720_1019865_pt1 | contig 19282 bp, 21 predicted proteins | sample Thericmetagenome_FD_59107 | JGI IMG/M metagenome (GOLD analysis project Ga0065720, IMG submission 59107) | Thermophilic microbial communities from the Joint Bioenergy Institute, California, USA of rice/straw/compost enrichment - eDNA_2 v2... | ecosystem: Engineered > Solid waste > Grass >...
GAGAGAGAGAGAGAGAGAGAGAGAGAAAGGGAAGGGAATTAATAAAAAAAAGTCTACTCAGGGTAATTTGATAGATAGATGAAATTATGGAGTTTTTAGACATTTTCAGAGATACATTAGAAATTCTTAATTAAAGCTTGATGTAAAAATGAAGTCCTTCCCAGCGAACGATTACTCTGTTTTAACTGGTTTATAAATAACTAATGAGTTATATATGTTTCATAGGGGAAGAATTACTTTTGACTTTCATTCTGTCTTGATAATAGCCATCTCTTTCTCGTTCAAGGACGATATGATCTCTTTGGACCCTTTGGGCGATGTATTGTAGCACAGCAAACTGTACCATTAGCAAATTGTGCTATAGACTTACCAAAATAATGTTCAAGACAATTAGACCCAAAATTGAAAAGAAGGTGATCAAGTCATCTTTATTGCTTGCTCTAATGAGCAGGAATAGCAAGATCACGTGTAGAGGATTAAAATAGCTAAAGATTAGACTCAACTATGACTCATTTACTAGAAACATAGCTCAAAATCTTCATTCTTTACCCAGGCTTCAAAGGGCTCGGATGTATTATTTTGAATAACAGTGCTAGTGGCCTTATCGAACTTTCAAATTATTCAGAAAGCAATATGCCTCCTACCTGTGGCTTTTTCACGTATTGTAAGTAATACAATCTGGAGTTAGTGATATATCGATACCAAGAATAAACGCTAAACAGCAAAAGGAATGGGAAAATGATGTGGGTTCTTAACAAGAGATAGATGATTGAGACGCAGTGAACCATGATAAAGTAGAAATATCTATAGGGTTAGAAATAAGGGAAGATAGGTACTTTTTCCAATTCCATTCTAAGAAAACGACGTCGGCCTGGTCAAAGGCTTTCCTAGAGTAGACTTCGTTTATGGTTTCTTTGTTAGATTCATCCAACTTGTCTCCGAAGAAGAGCATATATATTTTTAATTTCAGTCTAAACCATAAACCTGAAAGAAATCTTTTCATCTTTTGTCCTCGATTGCAATGATTTAAATTGGAATTTGTTAATTTGGGGAAAATTAATTTTTCTCTTTTCGAATACAGAAATGATATCGGGATTACCCATAACATATACACTCAATAAATATAATAACAACATTATGAAACATTATGCTTATACCTCTTACTCATATAAAAAGGAATTAAAACATTAAAATACACGATCTATGCCTTTTGTTTATTTGCCAAAGCCTCATGAATTTTGGCCTGCATAGTGCTAGAGAAGCAGTTCTTCTTAAGCTCAATTTGGAGAGACTTTACCTCAATTTTCTGGATGAAGTTAACGATATACTCGCCACCATCATCATTAATATTATTATCAGAGAGATCAATTGTTATAGATTTCAGATTGTTGAGCTTCAATATATTGTTAAAGAACGAGTCCAAAGCATCAACATCTTCAATTTCGTTTGAATATAAGAACAACACAAGGTTCTCCAAAGAGACTAATTTTGTAAGTCCAATTCCTATTTCAATAAGTCCTTGATTTTGTATCTCATTTGAGCCAATATTCAAAGCCAAAGAGGTAATACTGACAAGTTTTTCTAATGCCTCAAGGATATATTTACATCCATAGGCGCTGATTTCATTACTAGCAAGGTCCAGACCAAGGTTTTGTAATTTAGTCTTCTCAGCAAGTACACGACTTATACTGTGCAGGCCCTCATCAGTGATATGGTTCTTTCTGAACTCGAGAAACAGAATAGATAATTCATTAGGAGCTAGCAAAGACTCCATAATCTTATGCACTCCTTCGTCCTTCAATGACATTTTAGGAAGTGTTATCACAAGACTGTTCAATAAAGTTTGATGACTGATGAATTCGGCTAAAGAAGTAGCGATATCCTGTCTGTGCTTGTTGCCAGTGATCTTGACTACGAGCTTCTTAATTAAGGGGCTCATGGGGTTGCAGAGCTGTTCTTCATTATCGATATACATCTCATCAATGGCAAGTTCGATTATAGAACTGTCATGAGCGTCTTGTGGAGTGCTGGGATCGTCGTCTGGGGTCTGGAGGGAGAGCTTCCTATGGATTTGTAAGAGAGGATTGTCATCGAAGATCTTTTCTGGTTTTCTTTCGTCGCTTTTAAATCTATTAGCATCAACCGAGAATATAAAGGTTTCTCCTTGTTGACTCTCTGGATAATATTCTTCTTCTTTGAGCATGACCATGGAGTCCTCAAAGACATCAGAGGTGCTAGGCATATTGAAAAGGAGAGTGTCTCCACATCTGTCCTGGAATAGTTTGAGTTCGATATGGACTTCTGGTTTTTCCTTTATCTCTTCAGTGTTATTTGGGGTCGGGGTCAGCATTATTGTATCTTGTGTGGACTTTGGAAGAGCGTCATAAACGGCCTTCATCTTATAGAATTTCTCCATTTTGTCCTTCAAAAATGGCTTTAGGGCAATAAAATCTGGTCTTTTGTATTCGTCGTCCACTAGCATGGCTTCCAATAATGATACAAAATCGATATTGAACTTCTGCCCGTACTCTCTGATCTTGTCAAATCTCTGCTTTTCACTGGCAGAGCCGTTTAATCCGAGAATATCACGGAGACAGATCATTTGAATGATGCATATACCCAGAGAAAAGACGTCTGATTTATACTTGTCATGAACGAGGTTGTGGGAAGGGGTGCAGTTGATCATGGAAGTTGTAAGATTGATCCTGACTCTTGGTGCAAAGTATTTATAAGAAGAAAAGACATTGCAGTTGATGTCATCGAACAAAGGATGGATTTGTTCGGTTACAAAGCATAATTTATACACGTTGTCCTTGTTAATAAATATGTTCGAGGGTTTAATGTCGCCATGACTAAACCCATTTCTTTGTAGATATTCTAGAACAGTGACCATTTGTCCTGTGAATTCGTAGATCTCTTCTAGCGAAAATTCAGTTTTTGTTTTCTCTCTCAGGACTATTTCGTCATAGAGAGTGTAGTCAAAGTCCTCTAGGATGATATTAACTGAATATGAAACCAGGACATTCTTAACAAAATTTTCTTCAATAAAATAGGAATCTATTGCCAGGAGATTAGTATGCTGCAGTTCAGAGATCTTATCTAGCACAAAAACAAAGTTCTTCATTTCCTCTTCTGAATAGAACCTCATACGCTTGAGAACATAGGTCTTTCCTGTTTCTTTATGCTTGATCCTGTACATTTCGAGGTCATGGGTGACTGTGAGGTTCCTAGGGTATTGAGCGGATTCAAAATTCTTATGGAAGGCGGACTCGGTAATCTCAGGGTGTTTGCTGGATTTGAATTTCATGTACGCCTGAGCACAATAGGGAATGATACCCATTAAATTTGACTATTTGATTGTACAGTTTAATTAAAAGGTTCACTTGACATGAATTATACACATAACACAAACAAAAGCTATTTTATTCTACTTATTTCTTTTTCTTCTTCTTTTCAGCTTGTTCTTCTTCCTAACACAGTTAAGATAGTTCATAAATTCTCTTACATAATAGTTGTTTGCCAAAGAATTGACAATAGAAACAAGGAAGGCTCCAATCATGAACATGATAACATAATCCCAAAGGACAGCAATAAATGGCTTTTGATCCTATTTCTTTAAACAAAAATGATTAGCTAGATTACAAGAGTAGCAGATTTGGGGGCTTTAAGGAGCTCCTTTTGCTTATTCAACATAGAAGAAAGGCTTCCATGTAAGAAAGGAATATTTCTCTCAACAATGCCCAAGAGATTTTCGACATGATGGTTAGAGAACAAGAAGATAACGAAGCAGGTCTAAAAAAATTAACAAAGTATTATTCGCAACAAACCTGCAACAAGGTCTTATTGACAGCCTTTCCGAGCAAGGTAGCAGAGAAGAAGGTGATGAATGGAATTCCGAAGTGTCCACAAGTAATACCGGCAAGATCGAACAAGGGGTTGGGGATTGAGGCACAAGCCAAAATAGTCCACCATCCATATTTCTTAAGATTTCTGAAGATTGCTAACTTAGCCTTGTCAATGAAAGTCTCAGCTATAGAGATTAGGAATGGGGAATATTCTCAATACCTCCTCCTTCTTCAAGTTGTTGAAGTTCTTCATCCTTCTTTCCAGCAAGACTGGCAGCCTTGGCAACAAAATAGGGAGGGAGTTCACCGATAGCAGTACCAGCACCCCAGAGGAAAGCCTCAATGTAAACAACAAAGAATATGTCCCAGAAGGAAATAGTAGGTCTATCTCCAGCTAAAAAGGTTATTCAGATCAGACATGGTTTTACGTGGACATTCTGCGAAATAAGGGTTGATAGCCCATCTTGAAGGAAGGAATTCTGGTACGGCATTGCATTCATTTGCCATCATTGTGAATTTAGCAATATGGGGGCCAGTGTAGAGAACGAAAGTGTGAAGACCAGTTCCTAACAGGATCATTGAAATCTCAAAAAACTATACCCAAACCGATTGATGAAGCGATACCCAAGATGATCCAATAGATGGCAAATTCAGCGATCTCATCAAACTTCTCAACATACTATTCAAATTGCTGAAAAATCATTTATTTAGTACTGGGGTATGTGGGCCCTTGACAACATGAGGGACTATCAAGGCAGCAGCCAACAGGGAGTAGATAATAAAATGACTTAGAATATGTCTACCTATCTTAGCGGCAAATCTGAACAAGACAATTCCGAAACACCTCAATGTGGTAATCGGGTGAGTCCAAATCGAGATTTTTTCTATTTCGTTGTCATTGGAGTTATTCTTCTTATCAGAAACTTAAAGATTAGAGACCGAAAGTTTGAAGGCTACCTTTGGTTGTTTGTGGAGCGTTGGATTCTTTACCCTTAGGGCCTTTCTGTTTTCCCATTAATTGTGAAAGATTTTTTATTTCTCACGTGTTGTGTAATAATCAAATTAAATAAGTAGGGGCAAACGTTACTTTCCTAAGATGGAGTTTAAAATGAGCATCAAAGCTACTGATATGGAGGAGTCGCTCCAGGTTCGTAATAGAGAAGTATTTCCTAAGATTTTTAGAAAAAAACTGAAGAAATTGCCATGAAAGCCTTCGAAACATGCAAACAAGAAAAAATGTTAGCCAATTATCTTAAACAGGAATTCGACAAGTTCGAAGGTCTTGGCTGGAACTGCGTTGTTGGAAGAAACTTCGGTTCCCACATAGTTCATCAAACAAAAAAATACATTTATTTCCAAGTTAGAGATATCTATGTATTATTGTGGAAGGCTTAAACATTGTTACTATTTTCCATGGATTCATAAGTATAGACCTGCTTGTCCTGCTCATGTCTTGTAATGAATAATCTTATGAAGGTCTCTCTTAATTTGAATGGCCCACTATTCATAACTAATGATACAACACATATTGACAACGAAATTTGAAAATGTGCATAAGAAAAATACAAGGAATAGCTCTTTTATTTTTTAGAAGGATCAGCCAATGATGGGTCAACATGCCACCTTTCAATAGGAGTCTTCTTTGGGTTGTCTACATTAATTAAGGCTTCTCTTAGACTATAGCCAACATTCTTAGGCAAATATAAAGTGAATGTGGCCGTAGCTGGTTTCTTGTAATGAGAATAGAATCCGATCCAGCAAAGGCCGTATATATCGACCTCTTTATCTCCAATTCCATTCTTGTCACAGTTAATTTCTATTTGATGTGCCACGAATTCCACCTTAGAAATATCCTTTTGATAGACTGGTGTTAGCAAGTTGTTATGTTGGTTTAGGTAGAGCTCATTCGACTTTTGAATTCTTGTTTTATGTAGAGAAACTAAATTAGAAGCATAAACCACAGCACAAATTTCGTCTCCCGATTTATAATCAAGTCTTGCCATAGCTCCTATCCACAGAGAAGTATCTAAAATATAACTCAAAAAAAGTAAAACAAAGAAGTACCATTTCTATATTGGAATTTTTGTTCATTGACTCTCTTTTGGTGGAGAAGATGAGGTATCACTGCTGGCTCATCCATAAAGGTTGTAATGTGCTTTAGGTTGGGAACACCTGGGGTATCATAAATCTTCCAGCCTAAGTGGAGATCCTCAATTTGGACAAATCTTAAGGTAGTTCCTGGATAAGGAGAGGAGGTTAATTCAATTTTTTTCTCTTCTTCAGGATCACGAAGTTTAAATGGTTCAGGGTCATCATCGATGGATTCCTTGGATTCAGGTTTGGCTTCAGTCTCGGTTTCTTCTGGTTCTTTATTCTCTTCGATTGTTTGCTGATCTTTATCAATGAGAAAATCTTTTGGAAGTTGATCAGGATTATTCAGCTTGTTTTTAAAAGGATCATGATAGAAGTCCTTTCTAAAAGGGTTAGACAGTGCTAATTAAGGTATATACTCATAAATGCTGGCATTTCTAATAAGACTGTTGATAAAGGTTGATTTTCCTGTATTTGTACATCCAATAACATACATTTCCCTTTCACCTTTCTTGACTTGCTTTGCCATATCTCTAATTGCACCTAACGGGTAAACTACTCATAACTTTCCCTTACTAGCTAGCTTTTTAATTCCATATTCATTTTTCGAACTGATAAGATGAATATTTTCAGCGGCTAAGGTAACTCCCAGTTCATGAATTCTCATTCTGACCCAATATTTTATTCTATTGAAGCTCACATGAGTGGGCATGACGTCAACTTTATTTACAGCTAAAATTAACTTGCATTGTTTTTTCTTAGCAAGATCTATCACTTCTCGAGAAAGTGTAGCACTAAAATCAGAAATATCCTATTCAATCACCCAAGAATTTAGATTCTTTACCACAAGATGAAGGATTGTTGAACGTCTTTTAACTTGATGAGCGATATCTGCAAGGATTTTATCAGGTGAGACAGCTAGATATATTAGAGAAAATCCAAATATTCTTACTGACGACTCTAGCAGCGACATTTTCTTGGAAATGAGACTTGTGTTTGAGGTTGTGACATCTCATACAGATCACATGCTTTGGCTTTGCATTCTTTTGTTTTTGGTATAACTCACTCTTGGACATCATGTTTGAGGATTCAAGTTCTTCGAGCAAGCTTGGGTCTGAGATATCCAATAAAATATTCTCTTTCTTATTGTCCTTCAATCTTATGCCTTTTACTTTGTCTCTCAGTTTGGCTTGGGCTTTCAGGGACATCTTTTCGCCCATAAGATTCATTTTGTGGAACTCTAGGTTGAGATTATGCAGATAGGTTTCGAATAGCTTGTCTCTTGGAACATAGCCTTCGCTATCTTGTTCAAGGTATTGTATTTTTGCTCCACAGCCATGGCACTTTTTATGTTTCAGATCTTCTTCAAATTTTTTTAAGATCTCTTCAAATTCTTGTTGCAAAGAGGTGGAAAATTGATACTTGGGAGTGTAATAAAATGTAGGCAGTGCCAATCTGTAATTCTTCAGGTAGAGCTTTGTGATGGAGGAAGCAAGACCTGTAAATTTCCTAAGTCTGTTCAGCATATCTCAATAAATTTATTAAATCTGTTGATATTCTCCTCACCCCAAATAAATTGATTAGAGTATTTTCTACCATGTTAAGCAAATCAGGAGCACTGTATGTACTATATTTAGAATTTAGCTTCAAAAAAGCCAATAAGACTTTCTTATAAACGATTATCTTTTTCTTGTACAAATAAATTTATTTTTGTTAAATAGGCATGGCGACCAAATCCATAGGATCTTTAAGAGATTGCTATATAGGATTATCCTTGGCTTTTTACAAGAAGGAGAGTGCCCTTAGAGATATTATATCTAGAGCTCAAAAAGGCTATCTAAGCTCCGAACACACAAGTTTACTCAAACAGAAGACAATTGATATATTTAAACTCTTCAGCAGCTCTAATTTGGCTTCTCAAAGAAAAATATTGGCAGACGATGAGATTGGAGTTCTTGGAGCATTCTACGAAATTATTGAAAAGTGCGCTCACGACAGAATGCTCATGCTTTATGTTATTCCAACTTTAGATGGAATGCTTTTTGGTAAGAGTTTAATTTTCCGTCCTAGATTCCTAGATAACAGAAAGAATATCATGATTTTCAAGCAATTGCTTCAAGATCAGCCTAAGGACAACAATATCCTTACCAAAATTATAAATATAATGAATCTTGAGTATGATATGATCGTATATGAAGCAGCTGCCAGGATCTTGGCAGTTTTCCTCAGTGAGCTGGATCCTAAGGTCTACTGGGAATACCAAGAGAACTTCATGAACTTGCTATTGGCCAATCCGTATAAAAAACCTAAATAAAACCTGAATAATTCTTAGTGAAAAAGCGAAGAGAATGTCAGATCATAATGTAATGGCTTGCCTTGCCAGCTTATTCAGAAGGGAATCACTCATTAAGCATTTCCTTAAGGCTGGTGGAATGTCAATGTATAGATGAGTTATACTTGCCCTAAATTTCTAGCATTGCCAGAGTTCTCAGGGAGGCCTTTGATATTCAAACTGTATATTACACCTTCCTTACTTGCTGGTTGATCTCTTACGAAGACTTTTCTATTCAATACTTCCAGGATGCTGTTGTAAGTCCATTCTGAGTTTATTTAAATTCTCAAGAATGGAATCATTAAGCTTATGGTCAAATCATTAGAAGCTCTCTCAAGAGAAAAACTCATTAGAGTTGGATATGCATGCTTCAGAAATCTTTCAAGAGATGATCTCTGCTTGGAAATCATGATAGATAGTGGATTACTCAAGGTATTATCTCTTGTTCGCCTGTATAATGATAGGTCACTGATATTATTCTTAAGGGTGTTCTCAAGGATAAAGACACTTTGGAAGATGTTGAATATATTGGAAACCTCCTTGAAAAGAACCTGAAAGTTCTTACGTATATATTTTCCCTAAAAATCTTGAAATAATCAGCTCTTTCGAGAAATACGTCAAGGAAATAAATAGCCATGTCTTGGATTGGACTCCAGTGCACTCTGAAAGATTCTGGAGAGAAAATGTCAGAAAGTTCGAAGAGAATGATTTCCATTACATTAGGTAAGAGCTATAGATTCCAGCTTAATTGGCTAGAAAGCTTGTTATGCTTCTCGATGACTCCAATATCATGGTTAGAGAGAAGAATCAAGCAATTGCTTGCTATGACTTGGGTGAATTCTGTCGATTCCATCCCTTCGGAAAGAAGTAAATATAAGAAATTTGGCATAATATGAATAGTGTTTTGGATAAGCTTAACGCCAAGATCAGTATTATGAAGTTAATTGACAGTGAGAACCCACAAGTTAAAGAGCAGGCTTTGGTCGCAATCCAAAAGATTATGTTGAACAGTTGGGAATCTGCTAGCATCACAACAGCTGATGACGAGAAAGCCCAAGCTAAATAAAGAATTTTATGTGTTAATAAATTTGAGTGTGTCGTAATCTCTATCACTTGCACAGAACTTCAAGCTTATTTCAGTTCTATTAAAAAGCAATATTTTTAATATGTTTGATATTAAATCTCCTTCTAGTCGACAGAGCACTCACAGTCAGAGAACTGAGAGCTCAAAATCATACACTAACAGCCCAAATAAGTCTCTTATACATAAACGAACCAATTCTACAACCCACTTTTCTAGAGAGGACTTCTTCCACAATCAAAGTCAACATACTGAAATAAATCGAAGCAGTTTCTTCAGAAACTCAATCAGAAAGAACCACAATAGACTTAACGAGTCGAGAACTTCAAAATATATGGAGGATAAGAAGCTGGAGGAATTAATAAATAGTAGAATATCCCACTATCAGAAGGATAGAGAGACTCTACTAACACAATTGCTAAGTCCTGACTCATCACATGTTAACTCAGAAGAGAGAAAGGCCCCAATTAGCCACCTTAATCAAGGTAAGAGGTTTACAACTACTTTGGGCTTGAAATCCTTGCTAAAAATGGACATCAACCCCAAAAAATTAATCACAGAAAAAGTTATGAAACTGAAAGACAAGATTGGTATAGTCAACAAATCCCAGGAAGTCAAATTCAATAAGAGACTGGACCCACTCAAGAGTTTATCAACATTTGTTGATGTCAAGGAACTTATAAGAGAAGTCAGCAAAACCATAAACGAAGAAGAGACACAAATTAAAGACACAAAGGCTATGTATATTGTCAATAGCGAACCTGACGATAAGAATGCTGAAGATGCAAATCTTCAGCCTAAACTGCTGACCCTTGATGAGTTCTATAAGGCACATAAAAAGATAGTTTCTCCAATTGTAAAGAAAAATAGTTTTGAGTCTCCTGGTATTCCTGTAAGGAAAAAGAGTGAGGCTTTGAATAGACTTGGCTCGTTCACATCGAAATCACAAGCTAACCCAGGTGAATTATTGCCTATTATGGAAATGAAAGATTTTAAAGTTTTCAATACTTTAAAACTTCATTTGGATGAGTCGAGTAAATGTGCAATCAAGTCTATACCAGAAGAAACAGCTCGTGGAGATATAGATTTCGACTTAGAGAAATACTTTGTGGAAGACCCATATCCACAATCAGAACCTGAGAAAGATGATCCTTCTCCAAAACAAAGCCTAAAGAAGTCTTTTCGTATTATTACAAAGGAAATGAATGAAGAGGAAGAGGCTAGACTAGAGAAAGAAAGGAAAAGGCTCAAAGAACTTGAAAAACTTCAAGAAGAGCTTAAGAATCACACAATCGAAATCCAAGAGCGTGTTTTCAATCACTTCAAGCACAGAACCAATAGGATCATCAAGCTATTGAAAAATAAAACCGAAAGAATCCATGAGAATACCATCACCGCGGTTAACTCAGAAATCATCAAGGAAAAACTGAACGGCATCATAAAGAAAAACAATAAAAAGATTTCGCAATCAACATCAAATCTCAGAGACTCTCAAAGCCCACCTATGAGAATAAGTGACAAGGGACTCTCTCCGATCAAAACATATCGTAATTTCAAGCCCCGGAACAACAAAACCATCAATGATATGGAAGACAATGTTGATAAAGTTCCATATCCTTCAAAGGGATCAATCCCTACTATAACAGAAAACCAGCTGTTGGGAGCTATTCAGGAAACTCCTCAGCGAATCTATCTTAAGAATCATTACAGTCTCAAAAAACCTAGGAGGCTGGACTTTCAAGATGAAAGAAATACTACTCTCACTAGTTTTAGCAAGTCAAAATCGAGTTTTAATCTACCAGAGCGGAAGCGAAACCAAAGCCTTCACATGCAACTTTCTGGGTATAATTCTTTTATAAGGGATCTTTGTGGGCAGATCGATGATCTCTCAAAGCACAACAAAGAACTAAATAAGACTTTAAAAGAGTCTGTTGTTGAGTCTGAGCAATATTACCAAGAAAAGTCAGTAGTTCTAAATCCTGATCCTGTTCCAGAATCGTTACAGTCAACCGATAAGGTGTATCATATTCCAAGGAATATTTTGATTTCTAGGTTGTCTCACAAGACCAGAAAGAGATTGATTTTCTAAAAAGTCTCCTAAATTATTTGAGTTTTACTTCTGTAAACATGTTTATATCTTGGTTTTTCTTGTTTAAGGAAAATTTTGGGAAACTTTCCCATTCGGAAAAACTCTCTCATTTTTCCTAGTTAGCAAAACAAATGTCTAAAATCTTGTATTGCCGCTGAGGCGGGCAAAAGACTCCAGAGACAATATACATTGTTTTGTCTACATTTGCTCCTATATTGTATATCAATGATATTGACAGGTTGTATATACAAAAGTTTACACAAACTCCTGTTTATTGGTAACTTATTCTAAACTACGATTTACTTACATATTCTTGGCTTCGCTTAGTCTATCCTGCAAGAAGGTATACTTATGTCCTTCCACGCTTTGGTCAGGGTGGAGGTTAGCGAGATGATGGTTGACTTCTCTATGCATGACTTCGTCAGCTCTAATAGCAAGAAGTACATCTCTCCACTTGGCATTTTCAGGAAGACCCCAGTAGCGAATAGTTTCCTTGGTGGCAGCTAATTTAGCCCATTCTGGAAGTTGTCCCTCATCAAGCTCTTTAATACAGTTTGTATAGGTCTTGACAGCTTCTTCCTCAAGATAGCCTACAAATCTGTGGGCAGTCTTAGAGGAAAGAAGATAAAGGGCAGAGAATCCAGTGACAAAGACGAATTGGGTTCCTAGAATTGCCAGTCTGAAGAGAAGCCCTGGCTGTCTCAATTGCAAAAAGGTAAGAAGATGAACTCTTTCATTCTCAGCTTCCTCAAGCAAATGGTGGATCCAACCTCCATCTTGTTGCATACTTCTTAGAGATCTCAAATGTCTGATCATACCACCTATCATACCTGGAACACCAGCGACAGTCTCTAAGAAGATAAATCTCTTTAGATACTTGGCTTCAGTCATCTGTCCTGGTTTGTAGCCTGAAAGATAATCGAAAGTAACTCTCAGACATTTCATAATACTAAATGCAATCCAGTCTCTCACACCGTTTGGTTTATAGTGAGTGATTTGAACACTCTCAGCGTCTTTGAGACACCAGATGGGATGTGCTAGTCTGTGACTGGTAGGATCAATGACTATCTTATGTTCAGGAACATTCCATTTTGAGAAAAATCTTTTGCTGGAATTGACAACTCTGAACATTGTCTATTAATATAATTATAAATTATACAGAATTTTCTATGAGCAATTAAATAACCTCCACTTCGATCCGATTGGATACTGATTTAATAGCGTCATATAGACTTTTTTATACGTCATTTGCCTGATTTGGGACTGAAACAATCTTGAATCAGAATTAAAATTTAATTTAGAATGCATACCCTAAATCGTTTGAACCTATTCGTGTCAACGTATACATAGGGAGTAACTCAGCTAATAGTTCCATTTATAGATCTTTAGCTTAGGAAGATTACTAGCAAAGAGAAGATTTACTTCTTTTTGGAATTATTTATTGAGAGTAGAATTTTTCTCATTAAGAAACAAATAAAGAATTAGGATCTTTTGCGGCCTGACAAGGACTCCGCAGCTCCATCATGAGAGTTGATTTAAGCTAATAGTTATCCTGTATTGGGATTAGCAAAATTATTGAGAGGATTTGACTTATGCTATCAGATATTTTAATAGAGAAATGTTAGGAACAGCTATTTTAAGCTAAGTTAGTTCATGAAGGCGTGAACTAATGTGGTTTTGGGACATGACTGCAAAAGTTAATATGTGCTGATTTATCTAGTATTTCTCAGCTAACGGGTGCTTTAATAGAAATATTGAAAATTTTAATAAAAATCTCTAAATTCTAACTATATACTGAAATTCAGAAAGAAATTAAGAGAACTCTTCCCTGTTAAAGGAAGAGGCTTTTGAAATAATACAATGTGTCATACAAGTATGATTTAGAGACCGCTCAATTCAGTGAAATAATTCTTACAGATAAGCATGACTCTAGCAATAAAAGCTTCAATATGGAAAATAGCTTTGCTTCCCAATTGGAGTTTATTCTCATGGTAGGCAGCGTAGTTAATTAATTCATATTTTACATCGCTGTCCATCTTCTTCAAAAGATCAAATAACAGATATTTTATAATCATGTCTCCAGGGATACAGTTGATCAAAAGATCGTAGACCTTCTCTCTGATAGCTCTGAGCCTAAAGAATTAATAGTATTAACTAGTGCTTACATTCTAGGACTTTGTTCCTTGATGATATCATCACAAATGGACTTAATACCCTGTCTCCATTCTGGCAAGTGCAAAGTTTGGATATTATTACTCAGATTAGCGTGCTTCATTCTCAAGGTTTGCATCTGGAGGATAGCTCTTCTTAAATTTCTTTCTGATTCTTCAGCAATTTTTGCTATCAAAGACTCATTAATATTAAGACCTTCTTTCTTGGCGATCTTCTTAAGAACATTGCTGATTTCGTTAGTCTTAGGAGCGGGAATTCTCATTAAGAGACATCTACTTCTAAGGGGCTGAATGACTCTTCCAAGATTTTCACAGACCAAAATCAGTCTGCAGACACTAACATATTTTTCCATAGTTCTTCTAAGTGCGGCCTGGGCTTCTCTGGAAAGTCTATCTACTTCGTTAATTACTATGATCTTAAAGGATTTTTGAGTCTTAACATCAATTTGTTGTGTACTGGCAACTTCCTTAATCAACTTTTGCAAAACAACTCTATCGTAATTTTCACATTCAGCGGGAGTGATATCAATGTGATAATTACTTGACAAAACTGAGCAATCGACCTTCGTGGAGCTAGTAGGAGAGACCTTGAACTCCCAGTTATCTTGTTTGAGCTTATAAACACCGTTTCCGTAGATTTCTGCTAAGAATGCCATGACTCGAGTTTTTTTACCAGCTCCATTTGGTCCATAGACTAGAAGATGAGGGAGATCTTCACAGGAAGCAAGCTTTCTAAGCATCTCAGAGATTCCTTTATGATAGTCAAGGGTCTCGAGGGTCTTTGGCCTGTGCTTGTCACACCAGAGTCGATCCATGATATGATTTATTTTTGAGATATATTTGAAATTATGCGGGAAATTTATGTTTAGTCAATTGTTTGATTAGATTCCTAGATCGGCTTCTAAAGGGAGTTATGATACCTCCGAACCCGATGCAAAATCTCTCAAAAGATAATGGAGATATTTCTCAAAAATATGGTGGGCCTATGGAATGGCAGGGTATTTCCTGGTATAAGGGACTAATTATGGTTAACTTCGGTGGGTTTTTCTTCTATGAGTTGAATATTATGGATCTTATATACATGTTGTTTTATTAAGAATTAAAATGTATTCAGATGTCGGCTAAGTCAGTAATATCAGGCGACAATCCCAAGAGTGATGAAAGTAATCCTACAGAGACGATCACACGTTATGAAGAGTTCGTCATATCACTGTTAAAATCATCTAAATTATATGCTAAAGCTCTCGAGTTTGTTCAGTCAAACCCGAAATTTGTGTCAAATGGCACAATCAAGTCAGAAACCCATCAATTATCCATGCTCCTCCAAGCAAAGAAAGACTTCAAAGTGAATGAACTCCCTGAAAATTTCGTGAGTTCTGGCCTCAGAGCTCATTTTGTGGGGAAAGCTCGTGATAATAATATAGAATATTATTGGGACATTGAAGAAAACAAAGGTACCTATATTGCCACTTCATAACGTTACTAGATAGAAAGGCGGAACTGAAAGTGACGAAGGGAACTTTCTTATTCGTTGACATTTGTTCTGGGCTTGAGAAACTTCGATTCGAAGATGTACTCCAAGGTTTTTCCCTTGTGTTAGAAGACTTTTTGAACTTTCTTATTTCTATTAAAGAGGTTCTTCAAAAGAAGACTTCAACATCTTCCTACCAAGCTCTGAGAGATAACCCTTTAACAGAAAAAATTGTATCCACCATACAGAAGAACTATAAAAGTAAAAAGAAGACAATCGTCCAATTTCTGCTATTTTTCGATGGAGACATCAGCCAATTTTATCCTACGATCGAAAAATTTAAGGAGGTTAAAGTATTGCATGAAGACTTACACAAAAGAATTCAGTTACTCCTAAACCAACTTCAAGCAGAAGGCATCAGCATAGTACATGAATACCTCTTTGTTTACGTCCCAACACAACAGAAAACAATAGAGAAAGTTCTTGACAATAAACCAAACTTTCTTCCCCAAGCTGTTCCAATAAACAGCAAGGGGCTAGGAGACATATTAAAGAAAATTGACAAACCTGAGGAGAAAAAAATAGATGTGAAGCCTTTGAAAACCAAGGTTCATATAAAGAGATCTCCGAAGAATGAGGATAGGGCCAATCGTAGAGATAGGTCTAACTCTAGATCAAGAGAGGCTTCAGATAAGCATACATCTAATAGAAGATACATAGTCATTGAAGACTCTCCTGAAAGAGTAGAGAAGACAGATATGAATTTTCAAAGCGCACCAGTTCAGGATTCGAACGACCTAATGAAAAAATCCAAAGAGTTAGGATGGTAAATTTTAATGTTTGTGGTTAAATTGTTAGGAAAAAACAAGCTTCAAACATGACGAATATATCTGCTTTTAATTACCTAACACAAAATCTGATTGAGCAGACCTATCCTGTTAATTTAGCAGGAATGGTCCTATTGAATGGAGCAAAGTTTTTCCTTCAAAATCCCTCTTTTCAACAGTCTAAACTATAATTATCACTTTCTTTGTATCTCTGATTGCTTCTTCATTGCTTCTTTATATATCTCCTTGGCATGTTAGGCTAATAAATTCACTTAACTCTGATAACTTCTCAGTTATCTCGACCCCATTTGGGTATCCCACTCGAGACCTTGCCTTTAAATCAAGGGAAACTCACAATATGCTTCGATTTAAGAGTATTTAGATTGGTTCAATGCCTCTCATTTACCCAAATTAATTTTTAGGAGACTGTTAATTTGGACACACATTTCAAAAATCCCTAATTGTTTTTATTAAATTTGCACAATGCTTAAAGTCTCAGTCTAGCTCTTCTACTTCTTATTATGAGCTTGGAGCTTTAGGATACTAAGTGTATGGCTTCTAGGTATCATTGTCTTGGGGTAATCTGGGATGAGACATGGTCTACTAAGACCTACTAATAAATCTGAAAATAACACTTTGGTAAATAACAAGCCAGAGTCATATTTATGAATATTAAGCTAGAATACGAAAAGAAATGCTTATGGAGTATCTCCAGATAGAAATAATAAAAAGTTGAAGGAGAATAAGCATAGAAAATGTCTTATATCTAACAATCATTTTATTTTTATGAATGCATTGTCTAGTAAAAAATATGAACAATTCTCGCTGAACATCATTGATCTGCCTAAGAGTAGGGAAGAAATTATTAACTTTGAGACAGAAAACAAACCGATTGGTTATGATGAAGTAGTATTCTAACAAAGAATGATTTGTTGGAATGTACGATCAAATAGGGCATGTTGTAAAATTTCAAGTTCAAGAAAATTTTTGAATGATTCTTCACATACAGTAAAGAAAAGCTCTTTCTATGTTCAATACAAATATGTTAACACGCGAAATAAAATTTATTTACATTAGACAAAATGAACGTTATGCACAATGCGCGACACCGATCTGTACTCTCCAAGTTATCAAGTAATCTTGTAGGCATCAGTTGGATTTGATCGGCTCAATCAATCCCTAGATATGGGCAAGTATATAAGCCCAACTTATAAAAGCAGCATCTTTGAGGATTTAAATGTAAATTGAGATCCAACTTTCCCATAAACCCTGTAGACAAGCTTCTCAGGCATTTTAAATCAAGAGCCTAGAAGAAATGTTATAACCCCCTCAAACAGAAATAGACGCAACAACTCAACTCCCAAGTTACTTGAATGGGATGATACCCCAGTACATAAAGAAGTAAATCAAAGATCTAAAGGGAATAAGTTGCTAGCCACACGGAAGAAATCGCAAGAATGAAGAAAGTGAGCCTTCAATCTTGAATGAGCATAGGTATCTTATGAAATTCTATTAACTTAATTCTAGATTCGCACCAAATACTCCTGCAAGGAGATCAGTTTCAGTATCTCATGAGAAAGAGGCTCCTGTCGTTATGACTATTTCTAAGGCGACAAAACAGAAGCAATTACAAGAAACTTTTGACTTCTATGACCAGAATAAACCGCCAAGAACTACGAAAGAAATAGAATTCTTAGAGTAATGACTGAAATACACAAGGTTGACTATGTAGTCGTGGAAAGAAGAGAATCTTTAATTTTCCTTCTGGAAAAGAATATGCTAAGGAATGGCAAAGAGACTTAGAAGAAAAGCAGCAAAAAAAGCGTCAAGAGGAGCTGGTAAAAGGATTTAAATTCTTTAATTTGGTAGGAAAAGAAAAAAGAGAGAGAAGTGCTGATGATGGAAGAAAAACAGCACGAAAATGAGGTATTTGATTTAGTTCTACTTTAACAGTAAGGCTTGGAAAGTCCACAACGATACAATTAGAAAGAAAATTGAAATGTTGGCTAAGGAGAAGCTCGCCTTAGAGCAAGCCCGTCGGGCAAAAGCTGTATCTTATTAATCATGGAATTGTAATTTCTTTAGGAAGCAAAGATGCAAGAAAGAGAAACAGCTAAGAAGCAACGATTAGCTGAACTACAGACTGAACAGAAGGCTTTGCTTGATGCATATGAAAGGCATAGAGTAATTTCAGCTTTTGATTTAAATTACCTGGATAGACAAAGAAAAAAGAATTGTATAAAATGATTGAGGAAGATATAAAGGAAAAGCGTCAACAAAGAGTTGACCGAAGGTAAGGAAATGCCTGGCTGAATGTTGACTGACGTGATAGACTGTCATTTGAAAGCCATTCTTCTGCTTTAAGAAAGTAGAACGTGCTATAGAGTTGTTTCTTTAGTTAAAGATGTAAATATATTCCTTACTTTGTTTTAAAACTCCCTGGTCACTGACTAGTGTATTAAGTTACTAAGGGAGTGTTTACTTCAATACGAAACTCTATTTAAGTAATATAATAGCCACAATAAGATCAGGTTTCTTCACTAATTCTCAAAAGCTGATTGGGTAATTCTGATTTATTTTCCCGATTAGATTTGTACAACAAGAAAGATTTATTTCTTAAGTAATAGAATGGAACAGGACATCCAAAATCTTAAAGACAAGCATTTAAATTTGAAATGTTCAAAGCACAGCATGAAAGTCAATGCTGTATCCAAGCTCCCTAACGGATCTTTTAGATACCTCTGCAAGCTCTGCAAGGATAAAGTTGATGGAGAAAAGATTTTCCATCTTGCAGACCTAATTGATGACGATATTCTGACAATCCTTGAGGACAAAGCTTCAGCTCAGGTTAGCACTCCAAAATCTATCGATGACAGATACTCAGCTGTCTTTGAGAAAATAGAATCTGTATTCAAGACTCTTAGAGCTGAGTATGATGCAATGCTGAGGGAAACTGAGAAGAATTTGAAGGATAAATTCAGAGATTTCATTGCAAATAAGGATAGCAACTCTATTAACTGGGTTGATATTAAGCAAGCTTTCGGGGATAAAAGATTAGCTTTTTTACAAAGCAACCCTGGAGTAGAAACAAATGCAGAATTAGATGCTTATTTGACTATCTATAGCAAGGCCATGAGCTCCTTGGAACAAGGAGCTGAGCAAGCAAGTGAAAAAGACTTCGAAATTAACAACAAAGTCATTGAGAAATTCAGGGACGGAATTAGAGCCCTTAACGAATCTCTTGAACAACGATTCTTCGAATTCAATTTCAGTCACATCAAGATCAATGTTGACAACATCAAGGAATTTTCCTTGTTGAATGGAACTTCTAAGGGAGTCTTCAAAGCCTTAGTGTCTTTGGATGACCTGAACTTG
>Ga0065720_1019868_pt1 | contig 19262 bp, 16 predicted proteins | sample Thericmetagenome_FD_59107 | JGI IMG/M metagenome (GOLD analysis project Ga0065720, IMG submission 59107) | Thermophilic microbial communities from the Joint Bioenergy Institute, California, USA of rice/straw/compost enrichment - eDNA_2 v2... | ecosystem: Engineered > Solid waste > Grass >...
ACTGAATTCGAAACCTTCAATACACTTCTGGCAGATACAAGTTAGATTTCTAATCTTAATATATATTAATAATATAGATGGTGATTGGAATAAACGCTTCAATGCTATTAAGAGACTCGAAGGCATTATTTTGGGAGGGGGATTCGAATTAGATGGCTTCCCTGCAATGATGAGCAAGCTATATCTTCATTTTTCTGCCCAAGTAAAGACCCACTTTCCCTGAATAATTTGAAATAGCTTAATGATTTGAGATCAACAGTTTCTAAAGAGGCCTGTAGACTAGTTTGTCTTGCAGCTAAAGTGGCCCAAGAGAAACTGGATTCCTTTTGTGATAAATTATTGAATAGAGATGGGCTGCTCAAATTGATTAATTCTGGCAACAAAGTTAACGCAGAAAATGGTCATGAGTGTATAGTTACAATGCTGGAATATGTCAAATGCCCCAAAGTCATTCCCAGGATTATCGATGAACTGGGAAGCAAAAATACTGCAGTGAGACAAAAAATTGCAACCTACTTGAAATTAATTATGGACGTCTATCCTGAAAACATATTAGATAAGAACCTGGCTCTTATCGAGACAGCCATAACAGCAGCAATTGCTGATGCCAGCAAAGAGGTTAGACAGATCACAAGACAAACTTTTCTTATTTTCGCTGAGAGATATCCCTCAAGATCTCCAAAGCTCTATGCTAAATTTGACACTGCAGTACAAAAGGCTTTACAAGAAGAGGCTCTGAGTTTCCAGAGGAATCGCTCCAATGAGGGAAGAGAGGTCAGAGAAACTAGAGAAACAAGGGAAGTTAGAGAAATTGCTCAGAAAAAACCAATTAAGGAGAGAGATCTCTCATCCAACAGAGACGTTATCCAGTCTAGAGATCTCAAAGAGATAAAAGAAAGTAAAGAAACACCTAAAGAGAATAAATTGCCAGCTCGGCCAGCAACAGGCATATTAAAAAAGGGAAATAGTAGACCTTTGACTGAATCCCAGGAAATCAAAAAGGAATTCAACAATCTTGATAATAGAAGTACTAGGGCATCAGAGGCTACTATCAGCTTTGAAAAGGGCGTTATTCCTAAGAGATCAGCATCTATTTATAAAACTCAATCTGGAAGAGTTGCATCTCCTCCCCGTAAAAGGGACGAATCAGCTTCTAGATTATTGAGTACCTCTATGCACATCCAAGGTAATAGCAGCTCCGAGAAAAAGAACCCCAGATACTCCCAAGCTGTCATTAAGAGCCAAGTGCTCAATAATTCTCATTTCTTAGAAGAAAAGGAAAGCATCACTAGACCCTCTACGAGCACTTCGGCAAGCTCTAAAGTATTATTTTGAATATTATTCCTCATGGTTTAGCAATTTTCTTCAAATAGAGCTTCTATGAAGGAACTCAACTCAAAGAAAGCTGGAGAAGCACATTCAGGCAAAACATCTAAAGTAGATCATCAAACATTATTGGCCAACTTCTATCAATCCGTCAAAGAAGAAGACCTTAAATTCCTTCTTGATAAAGTTAGAGATGATGTATAATTAATATATTCAAAGTTTAACCTAATTCCTAGAACTGGGCAGTCCGTGCCAACTCCTTCGAGAAAATAAATGAATTTATTACCGAGATGAAACCCTCTGACCACATTTCCAACTCCCTATTAGATCAATTGATTGACACTCACATTAATCACTTGAATGATGCTCACTATAAAGTCACTGTAGCTTGCCAGGAGTCCTTCTCTAAAATTTTGACTATCTATAAACAAAAAATCCTTGCCCACATGGACAAAATTATCCCTCCAGTAAATAGATATAGTTTTTCTTCTCACATGTTAGCTTTTTATTAACCTAACTGAGTCTAAGGACAGAGTCTATCAAAGCACGAACTTTTTGATCAATCTTATCAACAAAATATACACTGGAGATGAGCTTTTCCCTCATTTCCATAAGTCTCTAGACCATAACCATAAAGCCAAATATAAAGCCAGTCTATTAGAATTCATGAACATCCTAATGAGAAAGTAGAATATTTTTGAGTTTTCTGATTCCCTAGTTGTAAGAACTACTTTAACACCCAGCTGACCATCCGATCTTGTATAACCAAACTTGCAATTATCATGCATGATTTCTCCTCAAACAAAAATATCCTATTACCCTGCCTTGGAATGATTCTTTACCTAAGAGACCTAAACTTCCAAGTTGCCATGTCTGCTGTGACAACTTTAAATCATTCCTATCTCCAAACAGTAAGCATTTAGAAATATTTTTTAATTAAAAAGCTTCGTTCTGTTGCTGCTCAGTATGCCACAGACCTTGACGAAAATATAAAGCTATTTAACTTACAACAAAAAATGGCAATCAAACAGGAACTCAAACATGAAGTTCCTTCATCTCCAAATAAACTAGAAAAAATCGAGAAACAAGAGAAGCTTCGTCTTGGTCCTCAAAACTTGTCTATGGATGCCGGAAAGATGATTGGAAAGCCTGTCCATAATGATCCTTCTCCCAACAGTATCACAGAAGTAGAAAGTGGTGGAAGCACTGGCAAATTCGCAGACCAAAGACAAAGAGGACAAGGCTTAGTAGCTTCATTCAAGCAAGCTCATGAACAGGTTCTCAAACCAAAGAAACAAGAAGATGATTCTCCAGAAGAAGAAGTGGACGAGGGAGAGGATGAACAAGAAGAACAACAAGAAGAAGCTGACCAAGAAAATGAAGAAGAGCAAGAAGAAGAACAAGAAGAGGCAGAAGAAGAAGAAGAGGAACAAAATGGAGAAGAGCAAGAAAATGAAGAAGAAGAGGAACAAGAACAAGAGGAAGGTGAGGAAGACCAGGTTGAAAATAATGAGGGTGAAGCCCAATATGAAAATCAGCAAGGAGCCGTAGAAGGAGAAGAAGAAGAAGCTGATGAGGAACAAGAAGAAGGTGAAGAGGCTGAAGCCGAAGAAGAGCAAGAAGGCGAAAATGAAGAAGAAGAAGAAGCAGAAGAACAGCAGGAAGAAGAGGAGGAAGAAGAAGAAGAACAAGAGCAAGAAGAAGATGAAAAGGAGAATAATGATGAAGAACAAGAGGAAGAAGAACAGGAAGAACCAGAAGAGGACACTAAACCCAGCAATATCTATAATTATGGAAAGGCTTCCTCAAGAGAAAAAGTTGAAGAAAAGGTCGCTATTATCAAATCTAGAGAAGATCCTTATGAGATAATCCAGAAAAAGCCTCAATTTACTGCCAAACCTGTTTCTAAAGGTCAATTTGTTCAACCCCAGGTTGATGAAATGGCTGAATTGAAAAAAATAGATGATATTCTAACGTAAAAAAAAAAATAATAATATTGTGTTAATTTCTAGTCAATATCACAGAAAGAAGGCCTATATTGAGAAAAATTTGGATAGCTTAATTTGCGAAATTCTAGAATTCTTCAACTCAAAAGAGCAAAAAGTCGTTGAATATTCCATTGAAGTCCTCAGAAAGCTTCTCAAGCTTAATCTTAACTTCGGCATGCAAATTGATCAGCTTCTATCTTGCCTTGTCTCTTTGTATCATACTCCTTATAAAGTATAATTTATAAAAAAAAATGGTTCTGACTTTGTAGATTGGCCCTATTGTTGATGAGACGATCAAGATGGTGCTCGGTCTAGGCTATGAAGACTTGTGCCTACACTCTATGATAGAGAATCTTGGAAGAGAAGATCATCCAGTTTTGCAAATATTAATCAAGAATATTACAAATCTATACCTTAGAAGTGCAGACCCGGACCTGACCAAGTTCTTGCCCGACTTGATTGTGAAATATAAGAATGTAAATAACAAAAAAATAATAAAATAATCTTTTAGCTCATAAATCATCCCAATCCAGATGTAAGAAAGAACGTGGTGTTTAGTATTGTCGATCTAACTTTTGTATATAAAACTGAAATGCAGGAATTTATTCAGGAATTCAGCCCGAGCCATCAGAAGCTCATTGCCATATATATTCAGAAACGAACAGAAAAACAGAAGGGAAAATGATACATTCACGCTTAAATTAAGGTCTCTCTAAGCAAGATTCTTGTCTATCTATTATATGTATTATACTGCATTTTTTCCTTTTCTTATATACTGCATCACCTTGGAGAATTATTTTCAATCGAATTGAATGCGAAGATATATCTAATTATTCGATCTATCTTAGATCAAATATCAGTCAATTAAAATTATTCCCTTAAGATAATGTTAGTTCTTTTTGAAACACCGGCTGGTTATGCCTTGTTCAAGGTCCTTGACGAAGGAAGAATCCAAAAAACTTCTGATATTATCGAAGCCTTCTCTGACCCTGATTCTGCCTCTGAAGTGTACTCTAATATCCTTGCATTGAATTAATTTTCTAGCGTTCAACTCCAAGCCTTCAGAAAGTTCAAGGACACCAAGGAAGCCTTAATTGCCACTGATAAGCTCATAAACGGAATGATCCCTAAATCTTTGGAGAAATTCCTCAACAAGCATATCATTTCTAAGGAAGTTCAAGATCAATTGATTGGTATGGCTCGCCATTACGAATTATTGAATAGATAGTCTCTGATAAGAAGCTCGGAAGCTTGATCAATACCAATCTCGGCATTGAATGCCTCCAAAGCAAGAAGCTCGATGAACTCTACAGAGGTCTCAGAGCTCAACTTAATAATCTTGTAGAAGGTAAAAACCGGGCATGCTTTTCCTAAGGATATAGGTCTCTCTGAAACTGAATTGAAGAGTATGACTTTGGGTCTTGCTCATGGTCTCTCCAGATATAAACTTAAGTTCTCCACTGAGAAGGTTGATACTATGATCATCCAAGTAAGAATAGTGTGAGTTTTTTGCATCCAATCCTAGGCTATCTGCCTCCTTGAAGACTTGGATAAGGAAATCAATAACTATATGATGAGATTGAGAGAATGGTTTGGCTGGCATTTCCCCGAATTGGGAAAGATTATCACTGACAATATCCTCTATGCCAAGACTGTTAAAGCTATCGGAATGAGACATAAAACTGCTGAAACCGATCTTTCTGAAATTCTCCCTGAAGAAATTGAAGCTGAAGTTAAGCAAGCTGCCGAAATTTCCATGGGTACCGAAATCACCGAAAAGGATGAGGCCTTCATCTCTAATTTAGCTCAACAAGTCCTAGACCTCAGTGAATACAGAGACTCCCTTAACGAATACCTCAAGAGCAGAATGACCGCTGTTGCCCCCAATTTGACCACCATGGTTGGTGAACTCGTTGGTGCTAAGCTCATCTCTCATGCTGGTAGCTTGATCAATCTTGCCAAGTACCCTGCTTCCACTATCCAAATTTTGGGAGCTGAAAAGGCCCTCTTCAGAGCCATGAGAACTAAGCACAACACTCCCAAGTATGGTCTCATTTACCAAGCCAGTCTTGTCGGTCAATCTCCTTCCAAGATCAAGGGTAAGATCTCCAGAACCCTTGCTGCTAAGTGTTCAGTTTGTATCAGAGTTGATGCTCTTGGTAATTGTCGTGTTTAATTTTCTAATGGTATAGGTGAATCTGAAAATGCTCAGGTTGGTCAAGACTGCAAAGCTTATCTTGAAAGCAGATTGAGATTCCTTGAAAGCAACCTTCAAGGTGGTGAAGGTGGAGCACCTACCAAGAAGGCGTATGCCAAGGCTGCTTCCAAATCTAGAGGAGATGACTATAATACTGAGTCTGATTTCACTTTGGGTACTCTTCCTAAGCTCCAACAAACTTTTGTTCCCGCTAACACGTAACTTTCTTAAACAACAAAAAAATTAACATGTTCTAGTGGAAAGAGAAAAGGAACCAATGATGAAGAATACAATCAAGCTGAAAAAGACGGAACTAAGAAAAAGAAGAAGAAGCAAGTTTCTGATGATGACGAATAAATGAATATGTCTTTACCTTAAAACATTATCTTTTGCCGGTGTTATGGATGTTGTATTTATACCGAACCATTAACATGAACTGTGTCTAAATTAAAATTGTCTCTCATCTCAACATTTTTAATTGTCCTTCATTTTCATCTTTTTTTTTTTTTAAATAATGAAACTACAAAATCTTAATGTGAAAGTTTCTCATCAAAGAATTGGTTAAATGTATAGGAATGTAGTTATACAAGAACAAAAAATAAAGTCGTTTCCATTAATTATGAATTTAAAAATGCTCCAATAATCAAACTAATGATACAGACCAGAAGCATATGCCAGAATTGGAAGGCTCCTATCATATTAGTTATTATTACTCTACATCATACCTTGGCCTTTTGCTGGCACTTTATTGGCAATAGCCTGCTTGAGATCCATTAATTCTTGTGCAAATTTATCTCTTTCTTGTTTCACTTTATTCTATATGCATTAATTACTTCCAAAATTCTATACCAAAGTATTTTCTGTTTCTTCGAGTTTTGCCAATAGTTTATCATAATCTGCTGCTTTCTTTCCAAATAAACTGATACCATTATCAGGAACCCCTCCGGCCCCTTTTTGTGACAGTGTTGATTGGAACATCTGTGGGTCTGCACTCTGAGCAAGCTTGTTATGGAATCCTGACAATTTCATTCTATCTGGGGTTCCTTGAGTAAATTCGAATCTATTCCCACCAGCACTTTTTCTCTCTGGAGGAGGTTCAACGCTCTTGAAACAAACTCTGAGCTTACAGTGCTGAATGAGTTGTTGAGGTTTTTCTTTCCAGACCTCAGCTAACTTTGCTATCTATTAGGTTAATCGCATGTGAAGCTATTCTCACGTCATAATTTTCATCTATATCAGTTGCCATAATCATGAATTTGTCATGCAAATTTGACTCAGAAGGTAGTCCTTCCTGATAAGTTAGTATAAGGCTGCTAAACGTGTACTGTGGGCTGCATGGCGAATTCTATTCTTACACTCTGTTTAGCTGGGATTATTCCATGGTTAGGCTTGACTACATAGGCTCTAGGTGATGTGGTTTTGATCTATAACACTTATACGGGTCCGACAAAGTTGAACCTTGAATGTAATTTTTTTATTTGTGATATTTGTGATGGTAACATATGAGATAAGAGTTTTTCTGGGGAGGTTGTCATAAAGAACTTCATTGCTTGGGGAAATTTCGATAAATTTCTCTCTAAAATTTTAGAAGGATGTTTCGTTACAATACTCTGTTGTCATAGATATCCTAGTGCTTTTGATTTTTTTTCAAAGAATAAACAAATAAATTGTTAAATCTTTATCAGAATAAATTTAACGCTGTGAAAATGAGTCAAGAGCTCCTTAAAAGACTTGTTTTGGACAGCGAGAGTCAAAGTTCCAAGTACACACAAAAGACGAACAATGCTAAAAGTAAAACTGGGAAGTCAATTTTGAATGATGCCTCTAAGAAACTCAAGAAAAAGGAAAAATCTCTCAAGGAGATTAATAAAAAGTATAGTAAGATCCTAGGAGACCAGTTTAAGAGTCTCGTAAAAAAGATGAAGGTGTCGAGTGATAAAAATCTGATCTTGGAGAAAAATCTTCAACACTTGTCAAGAATGCAACAGCGAGGAAAAGTCGCTGAAAGCGTTATTAGTCACCTTGTTGAAAAGGTTCCACAAAAGTTTTAGTTTGTATTTTTATCCTATGAAATATGATCCCCATCGTTTGTGATATTAGCATGTGTATCTTGAGTTGTGCATTTGTTAAATTATCAATAAAATAAACACGAATATCCCGTCTCCAGTAAGAAGCTTTCTATCTTATTTACCTTCCCAGTCATGATTAGTATCGCGGGAAATACAACTATACAAATTACTCTACATGATCTTGATAAAAGAAAACATGTACGTTTTTCACCTAAGAAAGGAGTCGAAGTGAAATTGCCATTATACCTGGTAAAGGACTGTGCAAGCTAATAATAACACATTAAGGGTGACGATGGCGTAAAGGGATCAGTCTCCATCAAACTAGGAAAGAATAAGAGATTAGAACATAAAGGAATTAAACTTGACTTGATTGGACGGGTTGGTAACAGATCTTTGATAAGTTTTACTTATTTTTGAGAAACGTTCGCCAATAAAAAGTCAGGAGACTTCACTACACAAGGCCGTGAATTGGAACCCCCAGGCGTTTTATTGAGTGATAGAGAATATGACTTCTCTTTTAATAACTTTGAGAAAATTCACGAGACCTTTTATGGCAGTAAGGGTAGAGTCAGGTACAATAGTCCGAAGAAAAATGAGATAATAGATACTTCTTGAGAGTTACAATTGTCAGACCAGTAGGAAATATCACAGAGGAGAAAGATATTGCTGTATTTTTACCATCTGTGGAGCCACAATCGACTCTTCCTACTAAGATTGTAATTGATGAGGTCAACGTAAATGCTGAATTTGACTTCGGGAGGTCTGTTTATCATCAGAAGGACTGCATAGTTGGGAAATTAGTTATTAATAGAAAGGAATTGGAACTAGCAAAGATTGCAGTAGAAGTGATAAGAGAAGAAGCACTTATACCAAGTAGAAATTATGCTCAAAGACTTAGTATTAAGGTACATCCAGCTATGAAAAAGAGACTCTGTGTGTATTTGAGCTCGATGATGGAAGCCCTGATGTGGGTAAAGCAAGGTTTTAATTTGTTCAATTTGTAGGTGATGTCATTCCAGTGAGAATATATTTGTTAGCTTTTGGACTTTCTCCAAGCTATAGGAACATCAATAACAGATTCTCAGTGAAACACTATCTCAGATTGGTTATTTTGGATGAACTTGGGAAGAAATATAGTCAGGAGCAGGAGATTTTAATATGGAGAAAATCATAAAAATACATTGATTTATGAATTTTTGTACCCATAGCGTATTTAAATAGCTCACTACCCTCATATATATCTCTAGTTGTTGTATATTGTAAATTGAGGAGGTTTACTGGTGAGTGCTACTCAATTTTATAACTCATTTGAGAATTATTTATTTTTTATAACTTCATGCAGAATAAATCTCTATCGCAGCCGAGTCTAATACGGCGTATCTATAAAAATCCGAATGGAGATGCAACGGTACCTACCCTCTCGTAGCCTATATTAATGTTTTAGTCTCCAAATCCCGATATCAGGGCTTCAGCTAGCAAAATATTGGTTCCAAAGATTGCTATGAAGAAAACAGAATCTACTGAAGAGTCAAAGAAGCTGAAGCCTATTCACTTAGGTAAATTTACTCTGGATGGCCCAAAACAACACACTTTTGCTGCCATCATTTTGAACGAAAAAGCCGACGAATCTATTGTGAGTCATATTCTTCCTAAGAACTTTGATCAAAGAAACATCTCATTCAATGTCAACCCAAATGCCAGTCTCTCCTTGATGCAGTCAAAGGGCAGAGATGAAATTCCCTTAGAAAAGAAGAAGTCCATGCTTCCCAACATGAGAAGACCAAGTTTGAAAGGCAAAAATAAAGATGATAAAATCGTTCCCGAAGAAGAAGAATATCTTACCCCATTTGATTTCATCACTCTCCTCAGAAGTGACCCAGATATGGCAGACGAATTTTGTTATTTGAATAAAAGAGATGATCCTTATGATTGGCAGATCGTTGACTTCGACAAGCGAAACCCTAAAGAATATATGACTATCAGCTCTAGAGTATTCATCATTCCTCAACAACTTAACTTCATAGGGTATTACTCACTTTATCGATGATGAAGCCACATTTTTGACAATTGAAGAATGGGAAAGAGAGGTTACTATGTACCACAAGCTCAAGAGTATTCCCTTCTTTAAGGACTACAAAGTCTGGAAGAACTTCACCCTCTGGAAACATTTGCAGAGAAGAAATATGATGAGAGACAGATCTCAACTCCTTACTCAAGATCTATTCATGCTGGATCCTTATTTGAACAAACCCTTAATCCAAATCAAGAAATTCTGTGTCGAAGAGATAGCTAACCTTGATCTCTTCAGAACTTCCTTCGAAGAGCCTGTGACTATTAAACAATTTACTGAAATGCAAGATCAGTTCAGAGCCTCTAAATTAGTTTCTCTGCAAGAAATTGAACAAATGATCAAAAAGACTATCCAAACAAGCTGCACACACTCTATGCAAATTTTCAAAGAAGAAAATAGAATCCAGAATAGAAATGATCTTAATGATGGTGAAGAACCTCCCCCACTTCTCGTTGGAGATGAAACTAACAAGGAAATGCCTTATACCCAAGAGGCTACTATTAGAACTCATCAAAAGAAACTTAGAAAGTTCATCAAGCTTATTGACTACATTTTCCTCGAAGCGAAGATGAATATGATTGTGAATAGCATTGAAAAACTTTACCAAATAATTAAGTTACACAATGAAGGATATGAAGAATCACTAACTGTTGATTACAGGCAAAGAAGATCAAAGGCAGGATCTTCAATTTTAATCATCGAGGCAGGCTTCCAAGGAACTAACGTCACTTATTCACCTTCAAGAGAGCAAGCCAAATTCTTATTTGAAGACACCATCAATAAGATGATAGCCTTGATTTGTGGAAAGCATAAGCAGTTCCTCCACGAAAGTGAATTTGCCATCTATGCTAAGACTAATGATTTCAGTGATGATCCAAGCGATGAAATAATCAACATGCAGGTTTTGATCAAGAATGACGAAACCCAGAAGAATCTAGTCCAGAAAATCAAGAAAGAGCTTGATATAGCCTTTAACTTTGTGGAGCAGGGTGCTGAATCTGTCAAGCCATTATTAGAAATTTACCAGAACAATATTCATTTGGACATCGAGACTTTCAGAAACAAAGAAATTGATGAGATCCGAGCAGCCATGAACCGCTTCAGAGACGAAGATGAAAAGCTTTATGCCCTTGAGAATAAGACAGATATTGGTCTCTACTGTCTGGACAAGAATCGACTGAAAATGACTATCAGAGACTGTGCTTCAATTTGCCTTAACAAATTACAAGATTTACTTCCAAGAGTCAACTACGAGAGAGCAGAGAGCCTTACCAACTATGTCAATGAGCTCAATGATAAGCTCAAGTCCTTCCCTGATAAGGTTGCTGATTTTGTTACTTTCATGAGAAACTTGAACGAAACTAACAACCAAATGGATAGAATTGTTAGCAAACTCAACGAGATTAGAGATATGTCCATCCTTATCGATGACTTCCACATCAAGATCAGGGATGAAAAATACAAAGCCATGCCCATTGAAGCCAAAAATCAGGTCATTAAACTCAAGGAAAAGGTCAAGACAGCTGATGAGTCGATGAACATTAACATGAATAAGTTCAGAAGAGAACTCGAAAAGGACATAGCTCAGGTTGGTCCTATGATGCAAGAGCTCAGCAATAAAATTAACGACCCCATACTATCAGATAAGAATTCTAATATTGACGAGGTTGTTGCCTTTTTGGCTAAGATAGGAAAAGAAATTGAAGATCTTATTCAAAAAGGCCGCGATTACAACTTCTATCAAGAAGAACTCCAGATGGAAGTTACTCCATTTGTGGCTCTCCAGGACTTTAAATATGAGTTCAAGACAATCGAAAAGCTTTGGGTCAATTATAAAGAATGGAACGATAGGATTAAGAAATGGAAAGCAACTCAATTTGAAGAAATCTCCATGGAAGAAATTGTTGAAACCCATGAGAAGCTGACAAAAATCTCTGTCGAATGCGTCAAAAAGCTCGAACTTAACGAAGTTGCAAAAATCTTCAAAAATTCAGTTGATTCCTTCAAGAGCACAGTTGATCTCCTCGGAGCCCTCAAGGAAAGTGCTTTGAAGGAGAAGCATTGGGAAGAAATCAGAGAACTCCTTAGTGAAATTCCCAATATCCCTGAAGCTTTGTTCACCAATAGATCTGATCCTGCCTTGACTTTGGAAACTATTATCAACTTGAAATTAGACTCATTCACTCCTAAGATCCAAGATATCGCTGTTAGAGCTGTCAAGGAAGAAGACTTGGAGAAAATGCTTAAGGGTGTTGATGTCTTTTGGAGAACTGCTAATTTGAATATCATCTTATACAAGACTGATCCCCTAACCAACAAACCCATCTACATTCTAGGCAATAATGATGACTTGATTTCCAAGCTTGATGACGCCCTCGTCACCATTACTAACATCTTCTCAAGCAGATATGTTGAAGGTATTAGACATAAAGTCGAAAAGGAGCAGAAGCTACTTGAATTCCTTAGAGAATACCTCGATGCCTGGACCAACTGCCAGAAGAACTGGATTTACTTGGAAAGTATCTTCTCATCTCCCGATATCACGAAGTCCCTTGTTCTTGAATCCAAGAGATTTAAGAATGTCCACCAAAGTTTCATGTTCTTAACCAAGAAGGCTGAAGAAAAGCGTAGCAGTCTTCTGTCTTTAGTCAAGGATGAAATCATTCCAGATACTAAGGATGTCAAGGATCCCAAGGAAGGAAACTACACAAATACTTTCATTACAAACAATACCACTTTGGAAAGCATTCAAAAGGCCCTGGAAGATTACCTCGAAAATAAGAGAAGAGATTTCCCAAGATTCTTCTTCTTATCCAACGACGAACTTCTCGAAATTATCTCCCAAGCCAAGGATCCCAGAAAGATCCAACCTCATCTCAGAAAATGTTTCGAAGCCATCAATAAACTTGAATTTGAATTGAGAGGAGAAGAAGTCAGTGGTATCCTAGCTATGATTTCCCGTAAGTTGAGTCATTTATCTTAGTTAATTTTTTTTAGCCGAAGAAGAAAAGATCCCATTGAAGAACGTTATCATTAGATCAGGTAGCAACGTTGAGGAATGGCTTAGGAACCTTGAAGAAGCCATGATTACCCAACTCAAGAATATTATGAAGATTGCCTCTCGTGAATACAATGACGCTGATAGAAAGATATGGGTCTTACAAAATTACCCTTCTCAGATTGTCCTAGCTGTTGGTTCAATCAAGTGGACATTCTTGACTGAATACTGCTTCCAAGCCGAAGATCCTGCTTATGAAATGGACAATTGGCACCAGCTGAACATCAGTCAATTGCAAGACTTGACCAACTTGATTAGAACAGATTTAACTGATATACAAAGAAAGAGAATCGTCGCACTCGTTACTCAGGACGTCCACTACAGAGATATCCTTGAAAAGCTCAAGAATGAACAAGTCGACAACATCAACGATTTCAGATGGCAACAGCAACTCAGATTCTATGAGGACGACCAAAGCGGCGGTTGTTTCGCTAGACAAGTCAACAGCAAGCTCCTCTATGGTTATGAGTACCTCGGAGTCCCATCCAGACTCGTCATCACTCCTCTTACTGATCGTTGCTGGATGACTATTACTGGAGCTCTTCACATCAAGCTCGGAGCCGCCCCTGCTGGTCCTGCCGGTACTGGTAAGACTGAATCTACCAAGGATTTGGCCAAAGCTTTAGGAAGATTCTGCGTTGTCTTCAATTGCTCCGAACAAATTACTGTTAAGATGATGGAAAAATTGTTTTCTGGTCTCTGTTACACTGGTTCATGGGCGTGCTTGGATGAGTTCAACAGAATCAATATTGAAGTCTTGTCAGTCATTGCCCAACAGGTCATGACCATCAGAAATGCTCTAGTCGACAACCTTAGTGAATTTATCTTCGGAGGAAAGACTGCCAAACTTAACCCTCATATGGGTATCTTCATCACTATGAACCCTGGTTATGCTGGTCGTACTGAACTTCCCGACAACCTGAAAGTCCTCTTCAGACCAGTGGCTATGATGGTTCCTGACTACGCTTTGATTGCAGAAATTATGTTGTTTGCTGAAGGATTCTCCGAGGCCAAGGATCTCTCTAGAAAAATGACCAAGCTTTACAAGCTCGCTTCTGAACAATTATCTCAACAAGATCACTACGATTTCGGTATGAGAGCCGTCAAATCAGTCTTGGTCATGGCCGGTGCCTTGAAGAGAGCCGAACCAAATCTCAGCGAAGATATCGTCTTGATTAGAGCTATGAGAGACTCCAACATCCCCAAGTTCTTAAGTCATGATCTTCCTTTGTTCAACGCCATTATTACTGATCTTTTCCCTGGTGCCGTTATCCCCAAGGTCGAAAATGAAGATCTAGTCAACGAAATTAAAGAGCAACTAAATCAAAGAAAACTACCCCAAGTTGACACCTTTGTTGAGAAGGTCGTCCAATACCATGAAACCCTTAAAGTCAGATTCGGAGTCATGCTTGTCGGTCCCACAATGTCAGGAAAATCCACAGTTTTACATACCTTAAAAGACTCCTACACTGCGCTAGCTAAGAAGAGAGAAGAAGCTAAGCAACCTGAGCACCCCGACTTCAGAGCTGTTGATTTGACTATTTTGAATCCTAAGGCTATCAGTATGGAAGAACTCTTTGGTAATTTCGATAACTTCACTCAAGAATGGACTGATGGTCTTGCTTCTAAATACATGAGAGAGTATGCTAGCAGAGATACTGGTGAAAAGAGATGGGTTATGTTCGATGGTCCAGTCGATGCCCTTTGGATCGAAAATATGAATACTGTGCTTGATGATAATATGATGTTGTGTCTGTCTAATGGTCAAAGAATCAAGCTTAAGTGGCAAATGAGAATGCTGTTCGAAGTCCAAGATCTTGCTGTTGCCTCCCCTGCTACAGTCTCCAGATGTGGTATGGTCTACTTGGATCAGCAAGCTATTGGAATTGATAATATTATCAGAAATTACGTTTACAATATTCTTGGAACACTTCTTCCTCCAAACAATCTTGACCAAATTGTCAAGGCCTTTGCAATCTACTATTCTAAGGCCATTGTTTACTTAAGAAGGTATCATGTTGAGCCAATTGGCACTGTTGAAGCCAACCTTGTTCATTCCATTGTTAAGATCATTGAAATGATTTTGAGAAACAGCAATTTCAAAATGAAGGATCTCAGTGAAGAAAGCGTTAAGAAGGCTCTTGATAAGATCTTCATTTTCTCTTTTATTTGGGGCGTAAGCTCTTCCATAGACCCATCCAGTCTTACCAAATTTGAAACCTTTATGACCTCCATGATTCCTCCAAGTGATCTCCCCAGAGGTTCCTTGTACGATTCCTTCCTCAGCTATGCCAGCAAGCCTGAAGGAGAATTCGTTCCTTGGGTCGAAATTACTCCTCCTTTCGTCTATTCCAAGGAGAAGAACTACTTCGATTTAATTGTTCCTACTAAAGATACCGTCAGATATTCTTGGTTCTTGCAGAACTCTATCAAGATCTTGCATTCTATGTTCTTCACTGGTGTCACCGGTACAGGAAAGACCATTATTATAGGTCAAACTCTTGAAAGCATGCAGGTACCTGATTAACTTTATTTATCTAAGAAATATAGCAAGAAGGAGATATCGTTTCCTTGTCTCTAACCTTCTCGGCTCAGACAAGCTCCAAGCAGACCCAGCTTCAAATAGAAAGCAGGTACAACCCTCAAAGAAGAGGAAAAAACATTTTCTTGAGACCCAATCCTCCCGGAAAGAAGCTTGTTATTTTCGTCGATGATATCAACATGCCTGCTGTTGAAGAATATGGAGCCCAACCTCCCATTGAAATGCTCAGATTGTACCAAGACAGAAAAGGTTTCTATGACAGAGAACAACTTATCTGGAAAGACGCTGAAGATTCCGTCTTGATTGCTGCCGCTGCTCCTCCTGGAGGTGGTAGAAGCGATTTGACTCCAAGATTTACCAGACACTTCACTATGATGTGCTTGCCTCCCGCTTCTTTCGAATCTTTGATGGTGATCTTCAAGTCCATCTTAGAAGGATTCTTCAAGTCCTATACTTTCAAGCCCGAAATTGTCAGTATGGCTAACAATCTTGTTCAAGCCACCCTAGAAATCTATGATAAGATCTCAACTGAATTACTTCCTACTCCCGCCAAGTCCCACTACACATTTAACTTGAGAGACGTCTCCAAGGTCTTCCAAGGAATCCTACTCACTAAGCCACCTAAGGGGCAAAATACTCCTTTCTCTGTTCCTAACAGCACCGTTATGTGCAGACTTTGGGTTCACGAAACCTGCAGAGTCTTCTATGACAGACTTGTGAATGATACTGATAGAAACTGGTTTAAGGAAACACTTAAGAATACAGCTTATGCCCAACTTGGATTTGAATTTACTCCTAAGGAACTCTTTGATGACAACGTGTTAGTCTTTGCTGACTTCATGAGAAGAGGTGTTGATCTCGAAGAAAGAATCTATGAGGATATTACTGACTATCCCAAGCTTGTTAGAATTATTGGAGAGTATATGACAGAAGAATCTGACAAGCCTATGGATCTGGTATTGTTCAAGGATGCTGTTGAACACCTGTGCAGAGTTTCCAGAATCCTTAGATTCTTGAGAGGCCATGCTATGTTGGTTGGTCTTGGAGGTAGTGGCAAGAAGTCCATTACCAAACTTGCTGCCTTGTTGGCTGGATGCAAGCTTATGATGATTGAGCTTAAGAAAAACTATAAGGAGAAGGATTTCAGAGAAGATTTATTCAATATGATGAAGGAAGCTGCTATTGTTGGAAAGAAGCCTGTTGTTTTCTTGCTCCCAGATACCCATATTATCCACGAAAGCTTCCTTGAAGATATAAATAACTTGTTGAACTCCGGAGAAGTTCCCAATATGCTTGGAAAAGAACAAATGAATGAAATCAATAACACTTTACCTGAAATCATGAAAGCTAATGGAGTTAACAAAGAAGTCTACAGCTACTGGGTTGAAAGAGTCAGATCAAATCTTCACATTGTCTTGGCTGTCAGTCCTGTTGGTGACAAGCTCAGAAACAGAATTAGAATGTTCCCAAGTTTGGTCAACTGCTGTACCATTGATTGGATCAAGCCTTGGCCCGAAGATGCCTTGTTGTCCGTCTCAAAGATGTTCTTGGACAAAGCCGATACTGAAGGGTAATTTCTCAGGTTATTTTGATAATTTCTTTAGATTAACACCTGAATTGAAGGCTCCTCTTTCTCAACTTTGTATGTATGCTCACGTGACAATTGAACAACAAGCTGATAAGTTCTACAAGATGTACAAGAGAAAGGTCTACACTACCCCCAAGAGCTATATCGATCTCATCACCTCATATATCACTCTCCTCAAGGAAAAGAATGATGAACTCAGAAGCTATAAGAACAAGCTTGCAAGCGGTCTTACCAAGCTCACCGAAACAAATGAAACTGTTAAGGACTTAGAAGCAAATCTCGTGAAATTGGAGCCAGTCCTTAAGCAAAAGACTGTTGAGCAAGAGGCATTAATTAGAAAGATCGAGGTAGATAAAGGTGAGGCAAATAAAGTCAGACTTGTGGTTGAAGGAGAAGAAAGAATCGTTAATGAGAAGAAGAAAAAGATCCAAGATATGAAAGAAGAAGCTGATAGACAATTGAATGAAGCCCTCCCCGTCCTTAATGCTGCCAGAGATGCTTTGAGTTTATTGTCTAGACAAGTAAGATTATTTGCGATTTTTTCTAAAGTATTAGGAATTGGCAGAAGTTAGAGGTAACCAACATCCCTTAATTAAATTCACATGGGAATGCGTCGCTATCTTGTTAGGTTACGAAAAGCAAGATAATGAGACCCTTAGAAAGATGCTTGCCGATGCCAGTTTATTGAACAAAATGCAAACTATGGATTACGATCATGTTCCACTCCCCATCCAAAAGAAAATTAAGGCAAAAATCGCATCCAATGAGAACTTCAAGCCTGAAATTGTGGCCAACATTCAAGCTGCCGCTAAGTCTATTGTTAGTTGGGTTAGAGCTGTTGCAGATTTTACTGATATTGCTAATCAAGTCGAAGCTAAGTCTAAGAATGTGGCTGAAATGACTGCCCAATTGCACGATGCCAATGAAGCTCTTAGAGTCAAGCAAGAGCAATTAGCTGTTGTTCAAAAGAAAGTCGATGATCTCGAGACACAACTTAGAGAAAACATCCAGGAAAAAGAAAGACTTGATAATGAAATTCAACTCACTCAAGAAAGATTAGTCAGAGCTGGAGAGCTTACCCAAGGTTTGGCAGATGAGCAAGTTAGATGGAAAGAAAAGGTAGAAGAACTTACTGAAGACTTAAAGAAACTTATTGGTGATGTCTTCATCGCTGCTGCTTCTGTTGTATACACCGGTCCCTTCACTGGAGCCTTTAGGTACAAGAACTACTGACTTAAGTTTACCTTTAGAAATGAAATTGTCGCAAGTTGGATTGCTAAATGCCAAGAACTTCAAATCCCATGTAGTGAAAATTACAGCTTGATCAAGACTCTCGGTGACCCAGTCCAAGTAGATCCTTATCATTTGTGGAGTAATATCTTTAGATTCGTGAATGGAATATGCTCGGTTTACCCTCAGACAGTACTTCAGTTGATAATGCCATCATGGTTTTCAAGACTCAATCCTGGCCCTTGATGATTGATCCTCAAATGCAGGCTAACAAATGGATTAAGAATCTTGAACTGAAGAGAGATAGAAAATTAATGGTCGTCAAAGCAAGTGACAGCGTCGTTAAAGCCACTGAAACATGCCTCAGAATGGTACTTATAACCTTTAATTTTATTAATCCTCTAGGGTAACCCTATCTTGATCGAAGATGCTGGAGAAACTCTTGAAGCTGGACTTGAACCCTTATTGACTAAGCAATTTATTTCAGGAAAAGGAAACATCAAGAGAGTCAAACTTGATACTGAAGAAGTCGAATATGATCCCAAACTCTTCAATTTATACTTCACAACCAAGATCGCCAATCCTAACTTCTTGCCTGAAGTGTTCATTCGTGTCACAGTTATCAACTTCACTGTTACCCAGCTCGGTCTTGAAGAACAACTTTTGGCCGATGTCGTTAGAAAAGAAATGCCTGAGAAAGAACAACTCAAGAACGAGCTTATTGTCTCCATTGCCAGCGATAAACAAAGCTTGAGAGATGCCGAAAATAGAATTCTGGAGCTTCTATCCAAATCTACAGGTCTTGTTGTTGATGATGTCGACTTGATCAAAAATCTCAAGGAATCCAAGAAGAGATCTGAGATTGTCAAGAAGAAGCTTGCCGAAAGTGAAGAGACTCAAAGAAATATTGATGCCGCAAGAGAACTTTGCAAGCCTGTTGCCACCAGAGGATCCATCCTTTACTTCGTCATTGCAGATCTATCACTCATTGATCCCATGTACCAGTTCTCCTTAGCATACTTCAGCAAGCTCTTCAACGCTGTTATAGATGAGACTCCTAAACCCCAAGAATTTGATGAGAGAATCCGACTTCTTATTGATGCTATTACTGAGACCATTTACCTCAATGTGTGTAGAGGTCTTTTCAACTCTCATAAGCAACTCTTCTCCTTCTTGGTCTCATCTGCTATCAA
>Ga0065720_1019869_pt1 | contig 19251 bp, 6 predicted proteins | sample Thericmetagenome_FD_59107 | JGI IMG/M metagenome (GOLD analysis project Ga0065720, IMG submission 59107) | Thermophilic microbial communities from the Joint Bioenergy Institute, California, USA of rice/straw/compost enrichment - eDNA_2 v2... | ecosystem: Engineered > Solid waste > Grass >...
TTTTTTTTTTTTTTTTTTTTTTTTTTTTTTTTTTTGCTTTGAAGGTCATTCAATGTCCTTCTGAATTTTCAGTAGGCTGGTAAGCATTGAACTTGAATGTCTGTTACTAAGAAAGGAATTGTTGTAGAATGGACTTATGAGTGTAGAAATGATTCATAATTCTGATTTGAATATCTAAATTATCATCTCTTAGGTCTTAACTACGTAGAGGTAACTCATAATCATTTCATAAGTCTGGAAACAGAATTGTTGGGTAAAGATGCATCGTCGTTTCTGAGTCATAGATGTAATTCATTTTTTTCACTACAGTGAGGAATGCCCTTTCAGAGATTAATTTTTAAGGCTAATATAACAGGTTTCACTAAAAGTTGTAATTGCCAGCTGTAGAAACTAATTATTCGAATATATTTAGCGCCTGGCGCAGTATTTCAACAAAATTCACAGATAAAATTGATAAAAGCGTGAATATAATTGATTGAACAAATCTGGACATGACAATTTTACTCTATTTCTTAGCACATAGCATAATTTCTCTGACTTATTGTGCCTATAAGATCACAGATCTTGACAAGACGAGTACTGAATTCGAAACCCAAGTGGAAACTGGGTGGATATTTCAAGGATCTTCCAGAGCAGACTCCAAAACGAATATTTGTGGATCTGATGTATATTTGGGAGGAAAAGAAGTTGCTGGGAAGGGGGCTTATGCATCAAAAACCTATACAGGCATTCCTCCTCATAACACAATTTACTTCGAAATGACAGTAGTAATTATTGATGAGTGGCTCAATAACAGGATCAATCTTTACTTTAATTCTAATCCTATAATGACTTGGCCATTCCCTAATAATATGTATGAGATCCACTTTTGTCAGAATAGTCAGTTTAAAGATCTTAAAATGATACTGAGAGGCTTCGTTTCTCACAATGAAGACTCCTTACTCTTTGAAATAAATTCAACACTAATGCTCTCAGGATATCAAGCAGCTTGGGGCATTAGAGACTTGAATTTCATCTTTCTGAATTACACTGACTCAGGAACTCTCCCTTTTTCTCTCTGTGGAAGTACGTCAGACTATCTCCCTCCTGGTGCCCATTGCCAATGCAATATAGATGAATATGTAGACTCCTTTGGGAACTGCAGCCCTTGTCCAGCCCCTTGTTCCCGATGCTATGGTAACTCTTATCATCAGTGCCTTATAGATGACAATGCCCCACCTAACACATTTTATGCTAACTGTCCTGACAATTGTAAGAGCTGCCACAGTGATCTACAATGCATAGAATGTAAACCAGGCTTTTGTGGAACAGAATGTACACTATGCCCACCTACTACATGCAATAGTGATATAGATTGCTCCACAAGCACTCCTTATTGTCATTCCTTAAATAAAATTTGTGCTCCTATCTTAGTAAAATTTGTCAATCCACCTGAAGAGATTTACCCAACAGAAATCAATAGCATTCAAGTTATTGTCGTTTCAATAGATCCAAATTTCTCCCTAAACTGGACTATTTCCCCAAACGTGTCATTCGAGATCACAACTTCCGGGATAAGAATTTTTCAATTTAGCACTGAGGAAACAACAATGGATATCCATGTGGTTGCTGTAAATTCGGCTCTTCAGAAGGATGAAATCAAAATCTCTATTCCAATAATTCAAGGTAATGAGCCAGCTATCATAAGCGATGTTTTGACTGGAACAAAAGCAGTCACAATTGGAATGGTAGTATCCGCAGGTCCCATGATGCTTTCAGGTGTTGATCCAACACTAGCATGGGGCATGATAAATTTAATGCAGATGATCTACTATCTGCTATTTTTCAACATTGAGTACTCATCAGATTTGACTAAATTCTTGGATTTATTCAAGATTGGCAGACTGACATTCCTGCCCAATCCTATAAAATTATCGCTCCCAAATCTGGATTCCAATAGGCTACCCTCTCCTAAGAATTTCTTTGATAATGACTTCTCAGGGCTCTTCCTCCAAAGCGCAGGGAGCATGCTATTTGTAATTATTACCTCAATTCTCACTTTGGTACTCACTGAGATTGCCTTGATCTTCTTCAGGAATTCAAAGATTCTTGGAGAAATAAAGAAATTTTATGTTTGGTCAGGGTTGCTAAGAACATGGACAGTGAGCTATTTTGATCTAAGCATATCAGGTTTTCTCCAACTTTTTCAAATTAATTTTTCGGGCATTACATCCTTCCTCTCTTCGGTTCTTGGCATTGTAGTTGCTTCACTTAATTTAGCTTTTCCTCTGCTGATTTACTCTATTTTGAAGAGAATAAAATTGAAGAGAACAAACATCTCAAGGTTCGAACCTATAATTGAGGATTTTGATGTTAATGTTCCGATTAAGAAAAACTTCATGATCATTATTATCTCGAGGAAATATCTTCATGCATTGTTTATGGTTGTGTTCTACTCAGTCCCTATTTTCCAAGTCTTGACTATATGGATGCTCAATGCAATTTACCTGTACCTGCTGATTACATATCGGCCTCATGTGAGACAAATTAATAATATTGTGAATATTGGAACAGAGGTTGTCTTCTTTGCAATTCATTCTTTCCTGCTTGGATTGACGATGAATGCTCACAAAGATGAACTTTCTCCAAAAACTAAAAATTTAATTGGATGGGGTATTCTATTGTGCTGCCTACTACTAGTGGTAAAAGAGGGAATCGCATTATTATTAGAACAGTTTGCTACTATAAAGTCTCAGTACCAAAAATGCTTTAAAACAAAAACAGAAATAAAAAATACAGGCAAAGCATGCAAAGTCAAAGTGAAAAAGGTTAATCAACATGCTAAACTAACCCATGCAAAGTCATTCCATATCACCGTGCATAGAATTCCCTTGGAAAGAGAAATCTCATCCTTAAACCATCAAACTACTTACACTAAGCGAAGAGTTCGATCCAATTACTTCAGGTAGATTTTCCAGAATATACCTAATTTCCTCAATATCCTTATTTTGAGGGAAGGGATTGCAATATATATTGAGCAAATTTTAGAAATCAAAATTTGAATTTATGTTTCTTTCCTTTTAGTGAATACATTGTTTGACTATGTATAGCCAAGACTCTTACTCTCAACATATTTAATTACATCTCAGTTATTTACCTGAACCCTGTGATAAAACTAGGAAGATGCAAATATCTCCACTCAATAAATCTATGCTTAATATCTCCAGATGTATTGGGTGACTTTCCCAATGCAGCAAAGCAATTATTAATCAAAGATGCTGGATGGCTAGTATCAATTCCAGGCTTCTTAAAGTCAGTCATTTGACTTGTAATAAATTTTGGCCTCAGAGATATAATATCAATATTTGGATAGAGATCCCGAAGCCCTCTTGATAAGTAATCATTAAAGACCTTTGTTGCCGAGTATATAGCCGCTCGTGTCCTTGGGAATGTAGCTGCAATGGATGCCATGTTAATAATTGCAGATTTCTGCTTGCGTTCTAATAACTTTGGAAGGATATAGCGGCTCATCATGACTTGTGGCAGACAATTAACAATTGTAACATTTTTTAAATCATGAGCAGGAGTATCATGGAAACCTTTAGCATATATTCCGACATTATTTACCAGAATGGAGATATCAAGGCCTTCCAATTGTCTCATAATATCTTCAAAAAAGCCTTCCTTTGCTGAATTTCTGAAATCAGAAATAATAACTTTTGTTTTGACTGATGGGTATCTTTGATTAATTTCCTCCTCCACACCTCTTGTCTTCTCAGGATTCTTGGCTATCAAAACTACATTGAATCCTCTCTGGGCTAATTGGAAACAAAATTCCTTGCCTATTCCTGCTGAGGCACCTGTTACTACTCCCCAGCTACCTGGACCATACTTCTGAAGCACATTCCCCTCAGAGAAAAATGAAGGCGCGATAACTGTTTTGAGAAAGACATAGAGATGGAATGAGATGAATGCTAAGCCTATATAGAAGACAATGTCCTTGAAAAGCGAAAAATCATTGAACCATGGATATACCATGGTTTTATAGAGGAGAATTAGCCAATCGTGAGGCATACGAAACAATATCTAAAATATTATTGATGCAGGTAAGAATTGATCGAGTCTAATTAGAACTTCTGAAGTGGAATAGAACACTTGGCATCAACAATATTACTAGTAGTCCTACAGCCCTTTTGAAAATTTTTCTAAAGCTACTCAGCCTCGTGTAATGGTAAAACCATTTATAACGAAGTAGAGTATGTGTAAACCGGGAATTGGGATCCTAGAGAAGAATCAGGCCATGAACAGAATTTCTTCTGTAGAAGTGTTCTTTGATTTTTGCATGTAATCAAATTTCTATTAGAACAAACCCCTCATAATTTATGAAAAATAAATTTCTTTCAGAATTCCATCAACTCAAGATGAGATAGCAGCTCTTTAAATCTCCATCATAGCTTTCAAATATATATTTCAATTCTATTCAACAAAACTATCTTTTCACAATGAGTCAACAAGGTATGACGAAAGGCGGAGAGGCAGAAATGAGATCTGCCCTCGAAGTTATGCAAACCCATCAAACTCCTCACCCAGAGCTAAATCTCGTAAGTCCAACTTCAACACAACAAATAACTGAGGAAGAACATAGAGATTATCAGCTTTGTTCTGATCAGAGTAAAACACTCTTGCATTGTGTAATGAATCATCCTGGCCATGTCGATGAGTGTGACAAAGAATATGGAGAATTAAGAAAGTGCCAACAAAGGCTCAAGCATTGATTAATTGCTTGTACTTTTCATGTTCTGAATTCTATTGTAATTCTTTGCTTCATATATATCTTTTGTCTACTTGATGCAATATAAAAGGTCAAAATTCAGAAAATACTATATCTCCCTACTGTTCCATTTTTTCTAGCTGAGATTAGGATTAAGTAATATAGGGACCTATACTAAAAATTCCAAACGAATTACAATTTATTTCAGACTTATCACAACATGGGCTGTAAATCATCAAAATCCACCTATGTCGACAACCCTGTTGCTCAGAAGAAAGATTCTGAGAAGAATTCTCCTCAGAACAAGGATCCAACAGCTCAGCCTGCTCCAATCACAATAATAAAACATCGTGCCTCTGGAAATACCAATAATTCATCGAAGAACAATAATTCGAGTACTGAAAAACAGGTTTCGCCAGAGAAGACCAATGATCAGGCTAATCAGAATGCAAACACTGAGCCTAGTGGGACAAAGTCCTTGGTTAATAATTTTGAAGAAAAAAGCGATTTATATCAATATGATGAGAGTATAGAAGAGAAAAGGGAGCCTGTTCCTATTACATTTCCTAAACAAAACATCTCAAATGATATGAAAAAGAAGGTTATGATGCAAGAAAGAAAGGCAAAAGATTATGGCCACGAGGCAGAAAAGAGTACTTCAGTTTCTGATGGAGACGAGTTCCCTCTAACTGTCAAGATGCTGAATGGAAAAGTTCTATATATCAATGTTACTATTAAAGATACCATGGGCAAGGTTATGGATAAAATTAGCAAAATGGAAGAATTGGCAAAGGATACTCAAGTTCTTGTCCATGCAGGAAAAGTATATAGATACCCTTCTGCTGAAGCGGTGACCCTGAAGCAAGCAGGAATATATCCTGGACCATTCTTGCAACCTGTCTTTGTAAAGCAATATGGAAAATTTGAGTCTCTTGATTCTAATAAAGAAGAAAACGATAAGAAAGATTAAGTCACTGGTTCATAAGAAAATAAATTACTTTGCCCTTAGTTACTCCGATTTTTTTTTTATAGTTTTATTTTGTACTCTTCTTTTAATTGTATCGAATATCTTTCTGAAACACCAATACAAATCTTGTTTTTCTTTGGTTCTGGTTGAGAGCCCTGTCTAGAGGTGGAGCTGTAAATCTGCAGCCGAAATCTCCTTAATACTCATGTATTATTGGGATTATGTAGATTTTGGCTGCAAGTTTAGAGCCCCTTTGATCGCTCTTCAGAATATGTTGATTGCGGTATTGATGTGATGATTGCTCATCTCTAGCAGACGGAAGCTGATTTGTTTGAGAAATTGCCGGTGACCTGTGGTAAGCGTATTTTAGGGTGTTATTAACTCCAACCTAGACTACATAGTGAGATTTTCAAGATTTGAAAGAGAAGAGTTCCCGACTAAATAAAAGACCATCACCCATTTAGTTCAGGCGCTATGATGGTCATGTCACGGAAGGAGCCATAGTCAGACTCATAAAATTTTTGATAATATTCTTTTCTCGGATCTACCAATTTTCTAAATTCTTCAAGAAGAGAAGGAGTAACATTTAAAATTCAAAAAACTATATTAATAAATATTACTTTCTTTAGTGAATAGCCCCGGCATTCTTTTTTTTTATTACATTAGGTTATAATACTGACGATGCATACAACATAAATTTTTTCTATTCATTTAAAGAATAAGTGATTTCATATCGTTATTTTTTTCTTCATTTGCATTTAGAAAACCGGCAAGTTCATTATTTGTTATTGTGAACCTCCCTGATCTTTTAGACATCCTATATTTCCTCACAATTTGGCTCAGGATGTAGATAAGCATAGCAACATTTATCAAGCCTACAAGCAACAAGATCTTCAGAGACATCTTGCCATAAAACTCTGTTGAAGCATTAGCGAGCAAGAATAAAGTAATAATATAGGTCAATATGGAAAATTTCTCAATCCTCAGAAATTCCTTATGATTATAGGGTTCCAACAGCAAGTGCAAAGTGAAATAGAGCAACATAATGATAACGCTTGTCTGAAAAGCTGCAGTAGAGTCCGTAATCAGTGACAGAGGTAAAATAAAAACTAGCTTACAAATCATAGTGATCAGACCCCAGAAGTATACTGTCCCTTTATAACTATTAATCATACCTCCATAGGTCTTTCTGACATCAATATCATTAAGCATATCCCTCTTTCTGAATAGAACTACGAAAAGTGATAAAGGGATAACCCCTCCCCAGAATATGAGCGCTGGCATTACATAATATAACAGGAAGTTCTGATAATAGGGATCTGAGCATTTTATTGCAGGTTGAATCTGAACATATCCATAGCCATCAGTCTCAGTCAAAAAGCAAGAAGAGAATCTTGCAAGGTTCAAGACCAGGGATGGCTGTTCATTCAAGATCAAAGCAAAAGTTGAGGTTATAAGTGTGTCTTTCAGCCGCTTAATCTTACCATTCCAGTGAAGAATATAAATGATAATGAAAGTTAACACCAATTTAACAAAAGGTAATATTTCCCAATATTGTATTTTGAAATAAGTTATATCGTTGGGGTCCACCCCAAGTGCCAGAAGTAAACACTCCACTGAGGAGGACTGTTGGGTTGAGGGGTCTGAAAAGAAGTTAAGGGTGGACTTGATTTGGGAAACCAAACTAAACACATCCAAATATGTGTATTGAGCGTACATAAAAATGATTGAAGTGAATTGGATAAAGTTCATCAACAAATTGAGCTGGATACCAAAGTAATATTTCTGCTTAATTTTGATCTTGGTTTCTGCCACAGTGTCATGGGCCAGGAAAAGCTTGATGTAATTCTTGTTTGAGATGAACATGCTATAAATAAAATAGAGCTCCAAGGAATAACTGAACATCAGACTACCAAATATCTTTAAGAATATGAAAAATAGGTTTGAAGAGCACTTCATACAAATTCCTCCTGAGCCCGCTGTATATCCAAGAGAATAGTTACAAGCTTGGCACAAAGCTCCAGCATAACCATATACACATTGATCGTTAGGATCTACTCCTCCCCGGCATCTGCTGATCTTATCATTTAGGCAGCTATATAATTTATCTGATCCTTCAGCTCTCCAAAAATTGGGAGTCACATTCATTACGTTTCCTCCCAAACAGTCAATATAAGAAGATGGACATCTATCACATGGATCAACTGAGGACAAGGAATACATGTTATTTAAACAGAGCTCACAAGTGCCAGTCTGATTGTTGTAGTATTCACCATCAATACAGTCCCTCGATGTAAAAGTCAATGATATTTTCTTTGTGACTCCAGCATATGTGAAGGCCATATCCCATCGGGCAGTATGTTTTGGAGCAGGAAGAACTACAAAAATCATAGTTCCTGTCTCGTTTTGATTGATTGTGAGTGTATTGCTGGGGGAAGAATGCACTGTGGGATACTCATCTCTGTCATAGATGATCCTCTGATGGTAATAATCTTCAAGGTACACTTCAAAATCCAGAAGAGTAAACATCGCAGCTGAACAATTAGTAATATTTACCTGGATGCCTTCATCATTAGTGATAGTTTTATACTCGATAGAAGCGTACTTCATCAGAAGAGGGCTAACACCGACTTTAGGTGCAATTCCCAATTTTATATAATAGGGTTGGGAAGCTAAGTTATTTCCATATCTGTTGACTGAGTTGGTCTGTATGATCGTATTTTCAGAAATAAATCTTTGATCCAAAGGATCTTCTAAGTAAATAGCTCCTCCTGCAGTGGCTACGTTGTACTGGAAGACTCCATTGGTAATATTGTAGCCTGTGCCACTAAGATATAGGCATCCACCTAGAGAGGTTCTAAGAATAGAACAAACACAAATAAGTGAGTTTAGAGTGAGATAACTACTGATGAGCTCCATGTGGGTTTTCATTTTAGTGGACACGACTGAGTTCATTTCTACATTAGAGCCAGACACATATATCATCTTATAGTTGCTTACACGAGCAGTGGTATTTTCAGCCCCATAAAATATCACATTATTCAACAAGATATTAGAAGGTGATCGGCCTGCATGCTCGAAATTTAAAAAGGGTCTAAGGGTTTGGGCAAAGTTGATTGTATTGGAAAGGATGATTGTTGCAGCAACCGTAGATTCGAGTATGTCAGCAGTCCCGCTCCAAAAGATTGAGTCTTTAATAGTTACATTGACATAGTATTCTTTGTATAGCAGTGACTCCATACTGAAGAATGAAACGAGAGAGTCGCTAAATCCCTCGTAAAAAACTCCTTGGAGAGTAACAGTGAAGAAAGTTCGGTCAATAGCCAATTGGGTGGGAGGAGAGATCTTTCCCTGTGTTATTGAAATAAGATTTCCAAATCCTCCTCTTGCCATGAGAGTATTATTGAAAATAACATTGACAGGATTTGAGCTCGTTCCATAAGAGTAGAGATTCAGTATGGGTTTGGCTCTCATAGGATACTCTAATCTGATTGTATTTGCTATAAATGAGATATTATAGGCCTGAACAGAGAGTAAGAGATGATGGAGCACAGAGACATTATTCATAGTGAATTCAATGCTCTTCACTAGAGAGTTAAATTCAAATGCATATGCACTATTCCCTTCTCCCTTATAATATAGATCTAGCTCAATATAGTTACTCACTCTTAAAGTCGAAAATTGTTCTGGAGCTTGGTCTACAATGAATAGTCTCCCATATGAAAACCCATAGAAGAAATTTTCCACATTTAGAGTGAAATTCGATGAGATCGACAGAGAAAATGTATCCATACCCCCCACGATAACAGTTCCATTCATCACATCCAGGTCCAGATTTTGTGCCAGGATATAAAAAGCAGAGGCCTGTTGCTTTAAGTAACCTAGATATAGATCTGAAAAAATAGATATATTTGCCATTGAGATCTTGCTAGTGACAGTATAGGTCCTTGGAAGGTAACCCATTTGGAAGATCCCACGTTCAGAAGTAACCTTGCTCATGGTAAAATTAACATCAATATTACTTAGACTTATTTGGTTCGTCATAAAATCAAAGTGATAATTTCCCGGCTGCAACAGCAGAGAATGATTATAACAAAGGCCATTGATTCGAATATCGCTTCCATGGAAGCTCCCTGCCCCTCCATAAGTGGCCGTGGATATTAGATAACTCATTTTAAGATTCTCAATGTTCATACGAGCTTGACTGAGAGATTGCACGGAAATAAAATAATGGATTGTGGGGAAGTAGTAGTCTTGAACAGGCAAAACATTGCCCATTTGAATCATAGTTAGTATATTGTCAATAATATTTAACTGAGAATTTTCTTGAAGACGCATTTGAAGGAATAATGCTCCATATTTGGTACTTTGGTAGATGTCCTGTAAGTAGGATAGGGCGATAATATTCGATGAAACATTAACAGGGTAATCAGAAGTTGACTCGATACCTATAATGCTCTCATGGCAATAAGTCCTTACGACAACATTTTGACTCACTGAGATTATTGTATCTCGAGTGATACTACTAATAGCAGGCCCTGTAATATTGAAGAAAGTGTTATTGGTAATCAAAGCTTTCGGAATGCGGATATTAGGGAGTCCTATCCCATAGGACCCATTTAGATTCAAATCGACTAGCATGTTGGATTCAAAATAAATAGCTGTGGAACTCTGTACAAAGACTGGGCCTGTGGATGTGCTAGTATTGTTTGTTCCCTGAATCAGGTTTCTTCTGAATAAATAGCTGGCGATAGATTTTAATGCCAAGTCTGGGAATAAAAACCAGCTTCCATAAGCGTTCATGCTGACCAGAGTATTATTTTCTATAAGCTGGAAATATGTCATATTTGGTTCAATAGCAAAGATCAAGTTCATGGTTTGCAGTAGAGTGCTAACATTACCATAAAGATTTCTCTCTGTTTCAGGCGATTTAATTGTATAAGCACTTAGCAATGGGTCAATAATACTATTAGCAGTCACAAAGTTTTGTTTGCTGCTCTCTTCATACCTTTCAACAGCCTCGAAATCAGTGAAGATGTTACCGCTCATTATTAGCAAGGGTGCATTTGAATAGATGAAACTAATGGAATTCTGACTGTTACTACTTGTTTTTATGTTTGAGAAAACACAATTTTGAATGGCCATCATGCGATACAGAAATGTGCGAGACTGATTATGGCCATCAAAGACTTGTACAGGACTTGTTAAGATCAGGCTACTAAGTGTCATGCTCTCATTGAGGAATTGATTTTGTAGAAGAAAAATGTTAGATGATAGGGGGGCATCAGCAAAAATATTATAGTTACTCCATTGGTTACCCAAGAATGTACTGTTCTGGAGAAGGAATGAAATGCATGAAAACGAGAAGGCATTTATTCTTTTATCATCTGAATTAGCCAATTCATTTTGGATAAGTTTTAGCTGAGTGACTTCTATTTGATAGGGTGGAATTAATAGATTTGAAGCTGTAAGATTATTAGCATAGACACTAATAGCATTAAGTATTGTTGAACTGATGGAGGAATTCACAATACTGAGTTCATTGATCTTGAGCGGGATTATTTCAGAGATATTTGGCTGCGAAGCTGTCAATAATGCCAGATCTAGTATTGCCATCCTAGTTTGGAGATTAACAATATTGACATTGTTCATGACTAAGCTATCTATGGGTGCAGATAACGTTATGATCTGACTCAGGGAGGAGTCTGATATATTGAGATTTTGTATCTTCAACTTGAGATCACTGTCGGAGTTAGATATTGCTAAAAATATACAAGAAACAGTGGAGTCGCAAGAGACTTGGGCCAAATTGACATCTTCTATATCAACTGTATTTACCTCTTGCATTGAAATGTAGGTAAAATCAGCTGAATTAGAGAAATTGCTAATGAATAAATTATTTGCTCTTACATTTGTTATATGTCTCAGGGAAAATATGGACTCAGGGAAGGAACTATCTGGCCTAACTTCAGTTCCAGTCAGATAAATATTACTCAGATGCAAAACACATGGGGACTCAGCCATGCCTGAACAAGATGCCGAGAAAACATTGAAGGTTTTGCTAAGCGGTTGAGAACCTTTCAGGTGAATAAACAAACTATCAACTGAAAAGTCGAGAGATTGATGTGCATTAATTACCCCAATGGGATTTTGAAATCCCTGATTCTCATCATACACACATGAATTTTGAATTGAAATTATAGCCCCATTCATAATATCAAAAGCGAATCCAGTATTTTTCCCTGGAGATTGGAACCCGAAGTTTAACGAAGTTACTTTCAACCTCAAGGTGTTAAGCTTATAAGATAATAAACCTGAGCTCCATCTGATCATAGGGAGCTGCAGACAATCACCAAAATCTCTGAGTTGAGAAGTAACATCTGAGGCAAAGCTCAAATTATAAATTGCAGAAATATTTGATCCCTCGAAAGAGATATCATATGAAGTGGCTGAACTGCTAAAAATAACAGTGATGTTATCAGAGTTAACTTTTGAGGAGATATTACGAGTCAATGCCTGAGAAAAGGCATTGTATGGACAATCCCTCGAACCATTGGGGTTTGGACAGTCCGCATTATTGTTGATGTACAGCACTAGGTCTAACGATAAACAGCAAAACCAGGAGAGGGCAAGGAAAATGAAATAAAAGCTTTTCATGCTTTGTAGATCCGATAAAATTTATTAAAATCATGTGAGAATATTCATAAGGATTGAGAAATACTATTCCAGACCATTGCAAGTCGATACACAGAAAAATCAATCTTTTTGGAACTTCATAAAGTCTGAGCATATGTTAGTACTAAGTTAAACTGGTCCATAAACTTACATCACAGAGATAAATTGTAAAAGCTATTCTTTATATAAGTAATTTATCAAATCGCTGAAGTGGATGGCACAGTACCGTTCACAAGAGCTAGATCGAGTGTTTTCTGATGGTCATCACTGAGCGTGAACCTTCCCATTCTCTTGGACTTCCTATATTTGACAAGAATTTGCCTGATAATATAAAAGAACATCCAAACATTTACAACTAAAATTACAACCAGGATTGGCTTGGTCAGCGAAGAATAAAATTCTGTCGAGGCTACTGTAAGAAGAAACAGTGTCATTAGATATGTCATTATTGAATATCTCTCTACTTTCAATAATTCTTTGTTGGAATATGGCTTAGCTACTTTAAACACCTGATAGTAAAAGAAAACTATGGCCAAGCAGGACAAGAAAGCCCCTGTAGTATCGTTGATCAGACTCAGTGGCAACAATAATACTAGCTTGAACAGCATTGTCATCAACCCCCAATAGAACACTGTAGGCTTATAACTGTTAATTATACTTCCGAAGTTCAATCGAACTTGAATATCTTCCAGACTTTTTCTTCTCATAAATAAGATAATCAGCAAGATTAAGGGTACAAAGGCTCCCCAAAAAGCAATACCAGGAGTAACATACAACTTAATGAAAAATAGATATTTGGGGTCCGAACACTGAATAGAAGGCTCAATTTGGACATAGCCCACGGTATTTGCATCTCGTAAAAAGCAGGAACAAAATCTGATGAGATTTAACAAGAGAGCCGGTTGTTCAAAGAGGGCAATAGCGAGCATAGAGGTCAAGAGGCTGCTCTTGAATTTTTTGATCCTGCCAAATCGATTGAGTATCAAGAGAATAATGATAGTCAACACCATTTTTGCAAAAGGTAACAATTCCCATAATTTGACCTTTAAGTATGTTATATTTGAAGGTTCAGCTCCTAAGGCCAGAAGTAGACATTCGAGGGATGTTGTGGAGGAAGGATTTGAGAAAATGGAGATAAGAGATTCAGCTTGTATCATCAGTGAGAATATCTCCAAATAAGTGTACTGGATATAGACCAGGAATATGTATGAAAACTGAAGGTAGTTCATGATCAGTCTGAGATATATACCGTAATAATATCTCTGTTTAATTTTGGCTCTCTTCTCTTGCGGAATCTCATGAGTTAGGAAAAGTCTGACATAATCTTTGTTTGATTTGAAAACATTGTAAATATAGTAAAGCTCCCACAGATAGCCCAGCAATAAAACTCCCACGACATTTAAGAACAGCCAGAACAAGCTTGTACTACACTTCAAGCACTTATCCCCTGAAGTAGAATAATTGGCTTTGAAGTCACAACCCTGGCATAACGCTCCTGCATAGCCAGTTTCACATTGATTACTTGGATTAAACCCTCCTCGGCACCTCTCAGGCTTTGTACAACTAAAGACCTCCTGAGATCCTTTGGCTCTCCAATATCCTGCGCTTATATTAATCAAGTCTCCTCCAAGACAGGTCATATATCCCTGAGGACATCTATTGCAGGCTTCGGCTGGATTGAGAGAGAACAGTCCTGGGGAACATAGCATGCAGGATTTGGTAATAGGACTTAGGAATTCCCCCGTGAAGCAATCTCGAGCTGTGATATCTAATGAAAGTGCGAATTGTTTGAAGCGATAGAGGATTGTAAAATTCCAGATTGAATGAGATCCCGGCACTAGCAAGTCTATTGAAATCCTTGTTTGATTCGATTCATAATAAAATGTAATAGCTTGAGTGTTACTTGGTAGCATAATTTTTGGATAAACGTCTTTATCATAAACAATCTTCTGATTATAGTAGTCTAGCAAGTATATCGAGATGTCTTGGAGTTCAAACATAGCTTGTGATGCATTTTTGATACTATAGGCAGCCCCACTATTATCTAGAAACTCCTCAAGAGTAAACTCGGCTTCTCCATAAAATGCCAAATAACTAGGAGTTGTGTTTTTAAAACCATAATGCAGCCGGGCATAATAAGGTCCAGTAGCGAAGTTATGGCCATATCTTTCTGCAGAGTTGTTAATGAAAATCACGGTATTAGGATCTAATGAGGAATTTTGAGGAATAGTCTCAGCGTAAATAGCTCCTCCGACGGCAGCCTTGTTCTCTTTGAATGTAGAGTTTGTTATAATGAATTGAGTATTCGAGAAATATAAACAAGCTCCAAGTATTTCTGGATTTGAGTTATTGTAGCAATAAAATTCTGATATTTCAACTTTTCCATTTTGGACTGAAATCCTTGAGTTTGAGTGTAGTAGCGTTATGTTTTTCATTAATACATTGGTGTTTGTTATGTTCATAAAAGTGAATGGGGTGGTAGATGACTCATTGATAGTCATATTACTTAGGTAAATTGTTGAAGTTTGGCCATATGAAGATCGGAAATCAAGTAGAATATCACTATCATGGCGAGTCACATGAAAATTTGAAATATTCATCACCACCGAGCTTTCAGTGCTAAGCAGCTGTATGGTAGAAATATCAAAATCAGCATCTCTCAAATCATAGTATAAAGTTGTAGGACTCGTGGTTATTGTATAGTCTAGTAGTAACGTTATGGCCGAAGCGATGCGCAAATCCTCAACAGAGAAGTAAGTTGTTCTGGGGTTTGAGGTATCAAGATCAGTCGGCGTATCTACTATTAATTTGATTAAGGTAGGAATGTAAAACACTGAAATATAGATGGCTTTTAGGTCCATTCGGACAACATCGTATTTTAAGCCGGTGGAAGTGAGCTTAATATAGTTAGGTGACATAGTCTGCAAGCTGAGAAGGTTAAGTTGCCTAGCTTGAAATGTACAGTTCTGGCAAGAAAAGTCCAATAATGCATGATGCTTGGAATTAATATTCTTTAGATATATGTTACCTTGCTTTTGGGATGCTCCAAAGACAAAAGCATATTGGGAATTAATAAATAGTAAATCTGTTTGCTCTTTGTAGTTGATAATCTGTAATGAACAATTGCTGTTAGAAGGTTGGTTGACCTGTGCAAATTTTCCCTCTGAGTAGGAATAAACAATGTTTGAAAACAACAAGTCACATGATGAGGAGAGTGTAATTTGAAAAGAGTCCATTTTTGGAGTATTTACTAGTGCATTATCAATAGTCAGTTTGAGTCCTTGGGCTAGTATATTTATGACAGCTGCCTGTTGTCTTAAATAAGACCCAACATAGTCAGCGAACAGAGTTAAACCAGAAATGCTTATGTTGTTGGTGACTTCATAGTTTCTTTGAATGTACTGATATTGAATAATTCCCAGCTCAAGAGAACTATCGCTCATAAGTTGGTCTATGTAGATCTGGTTCATGTTCAAATTATTTGTGCTAAGGTATATTTGATAACTTGCTGGAACAAGGAATGCTGATTTATCATACATTAGTTGGTTGAGGGTTAGATCACTTGCAAATGCGGATAGCGCAGCACCGTACGTAGCCCTTGATACTAATTTTGTCATTATAAGATTTTGTATGGTTACGTTGGAGACTCGCAAGGACTCTACAAACAAGAAACTATTGATGTTGGTCCTGTAAAAGCCTTCAGCTGGCACACTATTATGCATAATAAGGGAAGTAAAGATATCATGAAAAATTGCAAGGTCTTGAGGGATTCCAAAGACGGTCCTAATACTCATAGCATTAGTCAATGACATAGAATCTTCTATGTTCATAAAGGATGTGGAGAAGGTGTTATAAGAAATGGATACAGGAACTGTTGTAAAGAGATCAATATCAAAGATTTTATTCGTGGTTTTTGACAGAACAACAGTGTTTCCTTCTACTTCAAAAGATCCTGGCGATCCTATCGAGATGTCAAGATCTAAGACTCTCCCTGCAAACATACTATAGAACACATTGTTTTGAACAGAGACGCTATTGATAATGGGCTCATTCTGAAATCTCAAAATGCTCTCTCTGAAAACATCAACATTCTCAAAGAGGTTATTTCTAACTGTGAGATAACCAATCGATCCCAAGACAATCAAGCCATCAGTTCCTGAAATTCCATTAAAATTTATTATAATATTATTTTCGAAGGCCATTAAATTCAGGCTTTTGGCATCTGGATCAGTTTCAATAAGATCTATTGCTTGTGTGAAATTGTGAATTATATTGTTAGCAACATAATTAAAGTACATTGGTGGTTCAGCATTATCGTTTATGCTATTCATTATTTGCCTTACATTTGTGGCATTTCCATAAGCCTGCTCTTCAAGCGTGAGATTCCGATAAAAAAAATCAACATCAGTGCCTTGCAAACTAGCAAAGGCAATTCTTGGAATTGTATTAGGAGCCTCGAAGTAAAAATTAGAAAATATATTCCTGTCAATTATCACAAAAGGAGATTTACCATCGATAAATACTGGCATAGAAGAGCCATTGATCAGGATATTCATATTTTGAAAAGTACAATTCTGAATTAATAGGAGCCTATAGATCATATTCTTATTGAATTGATCCTGAGGAGGACTGGTGTAGTCTACGTAAATTAGATTTGAATTTTTAAAGGTTTCATTGATAAACCTATTGTTAACAAGATAGATGTTACTGACTTCTGTGTGATCTCCAAACATAGTTACATGGTTCCAGGTGTTTGATGTGAATAAGCTATTTTGAATGAGTAAACTTACATCAGCTATTCTGAATAAGAGGGGAGGAATTATGCTGTGGTCCAGAATATTATTCTTAATGGTTATGTTATCTAAGACAAGTTGATAAGGAGGGACCGCCAAATCTACAAACACATTGGATGCTGGATCAACAAAGGACACATTGAATAATAGACAACTGAGAGCTGAGTTCCTTATAACCAGATTTTGGATCGTGGGGTAATTAATAATCTGATGTTGAGATTTATTATAATAAAACATTAAGGAGATTATTGAGGATTTCAGGTCATTAGACCCATCAATTAAGATATCTTGAGCAAAAAAATTCGAGACTGGGCTCGCCAACCAGAGTAGACGAATTTGAGATGAATCCAATAAGGATAGATTTCTGATGTAAAGGTCCAAGGCTTCATCTCGACTCGTAGTACTCACTAGATTGCAGGACGCATTCTTATTGCAACTCATTCCACTGGAATAGAGATTTTCGATTCTGAATGTTGAACCTTCTAAGAGTTTGAAGGCAGTCAAGCCAACATCTGAGGTTATCTGGCTCAGATTGATATTTTCTAGGAAAATATAACTTATATTTTGGAAAGTCAGGATGACGGTCTCAGGATTTTTGTTATTAATAGCAGTCAAGTTGAAAGTGCCTTCAAATGTGAAGTTATTGAGGGCTATGCTCTGAGTTCTGGAATTAGATCCCAAAAAATAGAATAATGATGATATAGAGTTGGCAGAGTCAAAGGTCGTTTGGATATCGATGTAAAAGTCGGCAATTGTCACTATTGAATCTCCAGATAAATCAAAAAACATCGGCCTGTAAATCAGATTTTGATTATTTGAAAAGATTGAAACCTTATTTAGAGTTACTTGACTTACTCCCCCATTTTTTACATTTAGAATTCCCAAACTAGGAGAATTTGGCTCCCTTCTACAATTTATGCAAACATTATTGTAGTTTAAATTCAGTTTATTATTGCTATGTATATCAAATGCGAAGGCAGCGTTACCTGGAATAATATATATATTGAGGAAGGATAGGCTAACCTTCAAATCATTTGCTGATATTCCAAAGCCATCTCCTTGCAATTCAACCCTAGGATATTCAGAGCAATCAAATAATGAGGAGATATATTGTCCTTGATCTGAGGTCAGCAAGAGAGAATAATTGCTGGATATGTTCCCTCTAGACAGAAGGGACATGCTTAATGGATATGGGACATTTGAAGCAAGGAATATAACTGAAATCTCATGGAACTTGATATTTTCACGGATTGATGAATCGAATGCTTGTGCAAAGCTATTATAGGGGAGAGATTTTGACCCGTCAGGTTCAGTATAGTTAGAGGAGCTGTCTATATAGATTGTTATTGGCTGAGCACGAATAAGGTCAAGAAGCCGGAGCAATATTAGGATGATGAATACGCTCATTGAATCTTTTTAAATTATTTATCAGTATCAGCCCACAAAAATGGTTATCTTTGATCAAGATTCTAGGTGGAATGCTTTTGAGAAGACCATATTCACCATCCATCACATCTTACTTCCATTTAATTATACTGCATCACTGTTTGGGAATTAATATTAGGAGATGATCTCTGCTGAAACACAGGTTAACTATATGATTAAGCATTAAAAAATATTGTATGATTTGATAGATTTCACTAGAATTGCTTTTATTATCAGGATTTGTTTTGGTAGCTCTTCTACCTTAAGGAGATGAAGACTCCAAAACCACTCGTTACTATCATGTAATGAAGTTAGCAATAAACCAAATCATGATTAAAACTAATGGAGCTACCTGGAAATCTAATGCCTCAAACTGTAAATTAGTGAATAATGTTGAGATAAGTTATAGGAAGAAACAAGGAATTAAGCTACAGAGATTTGTTATTTTTGACTCTCTAGATGCTAATGTGAAGCTATTCTAGAAATTTATCTCAAATTTCACATGATTCAAATTACATTGCACACTGAGAAAGATCAAAGCGGATTTGAGATTCCTATGATTGGAAATTATTATGATCAGCATGATGGCAAAAACCTTAGCCTCAGTCTAACTCTTGACATTCATAAAAAAAAAAAAAAAA
>Ga0065720_1003305_pt1 | contig 19240 bp, 9 predicted proteins | sample Thericmetagenome_FD_59107 | JGI IMG/M metagenome (GOLD analysis project Ga0065720, IMG submission 59107) | Thermophilic microbial communities from the Joint Bioenergy Institute, California, USA of rice/straw/compost enrichment - eDNA_2 v2... | ecosystem: Engineered > Solid waste > Grass >...
GTAAGGACTTGGCATGGACTACTTGGGTAGCGAAGGCTGAAACCGACGGATATGCAAAACGATTGGTAAAGCGGATTAGCAATCGTCCGGCTGTAGAATTGTATGATGTGGTAAATGATCCTTATGAAATAGAGAACCTAGCCGATAAGCCGCAATACCAGCCGCTCATTAAAAAATATGAAGCACGCTTAAGAAAGTGGATGCAAGAGCAAGGCGATAAGGGGGTAGACATGGACAAACCCTTCCCACGCAATAATCAAAACGCCAATAAGAAGAAAAAGCAATAGGAGAATTCATAAGCCAAACGCTCCCATTCTGATAGTGGAGCGTTTTTTATTTATGAGCATCTATTGTTTAATAAAGAAGGGGCAGCGTTAAAAAGAATAACAGCATACTGATTTCAATTCTATAATAAGAAAGCTAAAAGTTCCTCAAGAGTAAAAATTGAGGAACTTTCCTTTTAAATGAGTTGCAGTTTATTTTTTATTCTCGTTTACATATTGTGAAGGGTTCATGCCAAATTGTTTACTAAAATCCCTTGAAAAATTACTGCTATTGCTATATCCCACTAATGCAACTACTTCTTTAATCCTCAATTCTTCTTCCACAAGGAGTTTAGCCGCTTTTTTAAGTCTAGTCGCCATAATTAATTCATTTGGAGTAAGATCTGAAATAGATTTTACTTTTCTATAAAAAGTAGCGCGAGACATGTTCATTAGTTTAGAAAGCATGTCTACATCTAAATTAGGATCATTGATATTATCTAAAATATATTCATGTAAATTCTGAATGAATTGTTGATCTGCTTTTGATAATTTGGTATTGTCTAAATTGGTATGAGCAGTTTTAGAGAAATATTCTTTAATAATATTTCTATTTGTTAATAGATTATTCAATTGAGCTGTTAAATGTTCTAATGAGAATGGTTTTTCAATGTAGGCATCTGCACCTGCTTCTAAACCTTCTATTTTGGCATGGATAGTATTTTTGGCAGTTAATAATACCACTGGAATATGACTATATTGCAGATCCTTTTTAATTCGTTTAGTTAATTCAATACCATCCATTATTGGCATCATAATATCGCTGATAACAATTTGAATATTTTCTTTTTCTAAAATATTCAATGCTTCTTGCCCATTGTATGCTGAATAAATTCCAAATTCTCCTTTCAGCTCTTTTTGTAAAAAACGCAAGATCTCTTTTTGGTCTTCTACTATCAATAGTTTTATTTTGGAGTCGTCAATTTCAATTTCTTCTAAAGGTGAATTTTCTTCAACAATTGCATCTTTAATGTGTAATTCTTCTTCTTGATGAATAGGTATGTTAAGAATGAAATGGTTGAAATCATCGTCTGTATGTTGTAATGTTAATGTACCGTGATGTAATTCTGCTAACGATCTTGCTAATGCCAAACCAATACCTGTACCTGCTGCTTTATCAGTTTCTTTAATTCGATAAAAAGGTTCAAATATCTTTTCCCTAAGTGATTCTGGAATTTTATATCCATCACTTTTAACTCCAATTTCAAAATGTGTAGCATCGCTGTAAAAAGGAAAGAGTTTTACCACAATTTTTTTATCGGCATATTTGATAGCATTATTGATTAAGTTAGTGAGGATTTTTTTGATACCCTCAGGATCGACATAGGCCATTAAAGATACTCTTGGAATTTCCAATAGTATTTCCACATTTCTTTGTTCTGCAGCAGGCAAAAAGTTTTGATAAATTTCTCTGATCGTTTCATTTATATCTGTTTGAACAAAATTCAATGTGAATTTATTGGCTTCTGCTTTTCGGAAATCCAATAATTGATCTGTTAATTCGATCAATCGATGAGTGTTTTTTTTCATCATTGAAATATTTTCATAATAATTTGTATGATTGCCTAGTTCAGCGTGTAACTTGTCTAAGGGCAATTTAATCAACGTTAACGGCGTTCTAATTTCATGTGCTATATTGGTGAAAAATTCAATTTTGGCATGATGAATTTCTCTTTCTTTTTCAGACTCCAAGATAGCTAATTTTCGTTTGGTTCGTTCGGCATGTGCTAAGTTATAGTAACGTACAATCAAATATACAATCGATGCAATGATTAAAATATATACTAAATAAGCCCATATGCTGGAATACCACGGTGGTAATATTTTAATTTGAATTGTGCGTATGCTTGGTTCAGAAGATTCTATATTTCTACTTCCTTTAATGGTAAATATGTATGTTCCTGGCGATAAATTATTATAATAAATGGTTCTATTGTTTTTTAACGGTACCCAATCATTGTCAACTCCCTCTAATTTGTATAGATATTCATTTTTGTCAGGAGTAATATAAGATAAACATGCAACATCTATGTTAATATTTGAACTGCCTGCCGGTAAAACAATTTCATCATTGTAAATAATAGATCTACCTTTCTGAATGTCTTCGTAATTGCTTTGAATATTAGTTATATAAACAGGTGGTATGTAACTAGTTTCCTTCAATTGATTTGGATGAAAACTGATCATACCCTTTACCGTACCTAAATAAATATATCCGTCCTTGGTTTGATAACTTGAATTATAATTGAATTGCTCTGATAAAATTCCATCACTTTCAGTATACTTTTTGATTTTGCCGGTTTTCGGAAAATAATGTACCAATCCTTTTGATGTTGTAATCCAAAATGTTTTATTGCTATCTTCAATAATTCTGAAAACCTGAAAAGCGCTGCTGTTGAAAAGATTGATAGTTTCGAAAGTTTGGGTATTGTAATGATATTTTGAAATACCCGACTCTGTACAAATCCAAATATTATGTTCGCTATCCTGATAAATATTATTTACGTAATTGCTGATTAACGAATTCCTCTTGGTTGAATCGTGTAAGAATTGTCCTCTTTCTCCTGTTTGAGGATTGCGCCATAAAACTCCACCTCCATAACTACCTACCCAAAAAATATTATTATGATCTTCCATCATACTTTGGATAGAAGTGGTAAAGAATGTATCTGCAATAAATATATTTCTTTTGCGATCGTATTTTGATAATCCATTCCAAGTACCTACATATACATCGTTTTTTTTGGATTTGTAAAGCGATACAATGAAATTACCTCTAATAGAATTGGGATCTTCACTTGTAGTATAATGCCGTAACTTTTTTCCGGTATTAATATCTAAAACATCTAATCCGTGTTCATATGTTCCCACCCATAGCTCATTACCTACGGCAATTAACCCATGTATATTTTGATACGTAATGCTTCCTGGTTTACCATCGGCCAAATAACTCGTAATTTTCCCTGTAGCTTTATTGATTTTGTTTAAACCCGCATCTTCAGTGCCTATCCAAATATTTCCAAAATCATCTTCACAAATTTCATGAACGATATTTCCACTAATTGAGTTTTTACCGGCATTGGGATAATATTTTTGAAATTGATTTAAAGATGGTGAATAATAATTAATACCTCCGAAGAAGGTGCCAATCCATATTGCGCCTTCAAAATCTTTCCACAAAGAATAAATTACATTATCGGTAAGTGAATATGGATTGGCAAAGGCACGATTAATTTTTTTGAAAGTGTTGTTTTGAAGATCTACAATATATAATCCCAATTCTGTACCTACCCAATAAATTGAATTTTCTTCATGAATGATGCTGTGTACTTGATGAGGAATATTTTGTGGCAAAAGGGCTTGAATATTGTTGATTTTATGGTCAAACAAATACAAATTGTTCATTGTTCCTACCAACAATTGGTGTTCATTCACTACAAATAACTTTTGAATGGTGTTGATAGGTCTAAAGTTGTTTATTTCAAATAAATTGAATTTTTGTTGAATATTACCCTTAGTATCTAATTTAAACAACTCGCTTTGTTGATTTGATACCCAAATAGTATTATCGTTTTGCAAAACAAATGTAGTGAGTTCGCCTGTACTCTTACTTGAAAACTCCTGAGTCTTTTTATTTCTATCAGCTTTGTATAATTTATTTTGTGCTATTAACCATATGTTATTGCTTCGATCAACATGCAATTCCTTCACTAGCGGAAATTGCGGAAATATCAAATGGAAACTTTCATTTTGGGGAATGTATTGATATATACCTTTGTAAGTCCCAATCCAAAGTTGATGGGTACTGTCTTCGCAAATGGCAGTAATAGAGTTATTTCCAATGCTCAAAGAATCGTTGGGATTAGATTGATAAACTTTAATATGAATTCCATCAAATCGATTTAGGCCATTTCTAGTTCCAAACCACATGAATCCTTTGCTATCCTGTAAGATACTCGTGATAGTATTACTGGAAAAGCCATCGTTAACCTGATAATTTTTAAAATAAAATTCTTGTGCATTGCTAATGAAATGCAATAAAAGCAAAATGATATAAATGGTGATGGACTTCAATGTGGAAGCACATTTTAACGGTATCGAATAATAAAAATAATAAAGTTTGAGTATATAACACCCATTTAAAAATGATACGGGATGATAATTTTTTGAAACATACTGAACATTCAAAGAAAGTTATTTTGACGTTCTTTGTAGATGTAAAATATTTTTTAAAAACAATTTTATCAATCAAAACGATTGCAATATGCAAACATACCAGCTACGGACTTTGATAGCATGGGTACTGCTTTTACTTTTGTCTCCGGCAGTGTATTCTCAATCTATTACAATTTCAGGGAAGGTAGTATCATCGAATGATCAACCCATTGTAGGTGTATCTGTAAGTCGATCTAATACTGGATTTAGAACCAGCACCGATAAAGATGGTGAATTTTCGATTACTGCTAACATCGGAGATACCTTGTATTTTTCACATGTTGAATACGAAACTTACAAAACTGTTGTTTCTGTTTTAACTGAGTTAAATATTGTATTAAATGCCAAGTCTACTTCATTAGAAAATGTGGTGGTGATTGGTTACGGTACTCAAAANNAAAGAGTATTTAACAGGATCAGTATCTTCAGTAAGCGGAAAAGATTTGGAATCTTTACCAGTAACCAACGTAGGGGAAGCGTTACAAGGTAGAGCATCAGGGGTGCAAATTGTTTCTTCAGGTGCTCCTGGAAGTAACGTCACCGTTCGCGTTAGAGGTACCGGTACTATCAACAATTCGGATCCTTTATTAGTTGTGGATGGCGTGCCCACCGATTTGTCATTTAATAACTTTAGTACCGATGATATTGCAAGCATCGAAGTGTTAAAAGATGCATCTGCAGCTGCTATTTACGGTTCACGAGGTGCAAATGGTGTGGTATTAATTACTACCAAAAAGGGTTCCGGTAATCGGTCACAATTAGAATTTAAATCGTTTGTAGGCACGCAAAGCAAAACTAGTGATGTTGAAATGTTGAATGCTTATCAATTTGCTTCTTTACACAACGAAATGATGGCTAATAACGGACAAGCTCAAAACCCCGCATTCGCTAATCCTACTAGCTTAGGTGAGGGTACAAATTGGTTGAAAGAGATGTTTAGAACTGGCGCGCCTTTGCAAAGCTATACCTTAGCGTATTCAGGAGGTAATAATAAATCTACTTATTATGTTTCTGGTAACGTGTTCGATCAAGACGGTATCGTTATCAATACTAAATATAAAAGATATACCATCCAATTTAACTCTACCTCAAAAGTTTTTGATTGGCTACAATTTGGTAATAACATTACATTGAACCACGATGTTAAGTCAAATGGTTCTTACGATATCCGTAATGCCATGTTAGCATTACCTACCCAAAATATTTATAATGCGGATGGAACATGGGCTGGACCGGTTGGACAAGCCTCATGGGTAGGAGATATTGCAAACCCAATAGGTAAAGCAACGTTGAATTCAAATGTAACAAAAGGATATAATATTCTTGGTAATATTTGGGGTGAAGTAAAATTGTTGAATAACCTAAAGTTTAAAACAACAGCAGGCGTGCAAGCTTCATTCTGGGATACTAAAAAACTGGGCACCAGCTTATAACTGGGCTCCTATTCCACAAGAAATGAGTTATCTCGGTCAGAGTTATAATAAATCCTTCACTTATTTATGGGATAACTATTTCACCTATGACACTTACTTGGGCGACGATCATAAAATCAACTTAATGGTGGGTTCTTCAGCTCAAACCAATCGTTTCGATTTTATGAACGGTTCTATTCAACAATTTGCAAGTGATTTAACTCAACAGTTAAGTAGTGGTACTTTATTACCTACAGTAGGTGGTAATGCTTCGGAATGGGCATTGTTATCAGGCATGGGTAGAGTGAACTATGCTTTCAGAGATAAAATCTTAGTAACTGCAACAGTTCGTCGTGATGGCTCATCTCGTTTTGGTAAAAATAACCGTTGGGGTACATTTCCTTCAGCTTCTATCGCTTGGCGTTTAACAGATGAACCTTTCTTTAAAAATGTTGAATGGGTAAATGATTTGAAACTGAGAGTGGGATACGGTGTAACAGGTAACCAAAACATCGGTAACTATTCTTTTGCTTCAGTTTATAAAACTATTCAATACAACTTCAACGGTCAAGCAGTTACAGCTATCGTTCCCGATATGATCCCTAACCCAAGCATTCGTTGGGAAAAAGTTGAACAATCTAACATCGGTATCGATGCCTCATTGTTTAACAAACGTTTGAATGTAATGGTTGATTTTTATATCAAGAATACTAACGATATGTTAGTGCCCATGTCTGTACCTATTTCAACAGGGTATTCTGATATTAATGTTCCTCAAATTAACTTGGGTAAAGTTCAAAATAAAGGTATTGAAATAGACGTACAGTCAACTAACATTGAAGGGGTATTTGGATGGACGAGTAGCTTAAATGTTTCGTTCAACCAAAACAGAATTTTACGTTTGAATGATACTATTCCAATGTATACAGGTAGTATTGGGTTAAACCAAAATTTATCTATTCAACATCCTGGTGGTTATCCGATCAATGAGTTTTATGGTTATGTAGTGGATGGTATTTTCCAAACTCAAGAAGAAGTTGATAACTATGCAGTACAAGTTCCGGGTTCTGATCCATTCAACCGAACATCACCTGGGGATATAAAATTCAAAGATTTGAATAACGACGGTGTTATTGACGATGAAGATAGAACCTTCTTAGGTAGTCCAATTCCCACAGCAATCTTCTCTTTAAACAACACCTTTACATATAAAGGGTTTGATTTATCAGTATTCATGCAAGGGGTTTCTGGTAATAAAATTTTCAACGCAAACAGAATTTATACAGAAGGTATGGCTGTAGCGTATAATCAAACTACAGCAGTATTAGATCGTTGGTCTGGTCCTGGAACTAGCAACATAATGCCAAGAGCTGTATTTAACGATCCTAATAAAAACACTCGAGTTTCGAATCGCTACATTGAAGATGGTAGTTATTTACGTATTAAAAACGTAACATTCGGGTATACCTTACCAAAATCTACTAGAAATACTATTGTGAGCAATTTAAGATTGTATTTGTCTGCTCAAAATTTAATCACTTTCACTAAGTACACAGGATTCGATCCTGAAGTTGGAGCAAACGGAATTGATTTAAATGTTTATCCTGTAACAAGAACTATTAGTGCAGGTGTACAATTAACCTTTTAAACTGTAGCAGCAATGAAAAAGATTTTATATACCACAATGATCATAGCCGGAACTACATTTTTTGGATGTAATAAGTTCCTCGATAAATATCCCTTAGATTCTGTAAATACAGAAAATTATTGGAAAACAGAAAGTGATGCCATCAGTGCTATAAATGGAGCATATCAACCATTACAATGGCCTAAATTGTACAATATGCGTATTTGGACCACCGATATCTGGGCTGGGAACAGTGTTGTAGGTGCGGGTGGCGGTACCGATGGTATCGAAACTGTAGATATAGCCAACTTCGTAACTACAACAGATAATGCTGCTGCGTTAGATGTTTGGCGTGGACCTGCCCCTGGTATTTTACGTTCAAACTTGGTAATTGAAAATGTTCCTAAAATGAACATTAGCGAATCTGTTAAAAACAGAGTGATCGGTGAAGCTAAGTTTTTAAGAGGGCTATACTATTTCATCTTAGTTCAATTATTCGGTGATGTTCCTTTGATTACTGTTGCTCAAACTCCAGCCGACGATTTACGCCCGCAAAGAACTTCAAAAGAACTTATATATGCACAAATCATCGATGATTTGAAAGAAGCAGGCAACTTATTACCTGATCGTAATCAATATGCAAGCAAAGATATTGGCCGTGCATCAAAAGGATCAGCTAAAGGGTTGTTAGCTAAAGTTTATGTTACTTTAGGGCGTTACGAAGATGCAATTCCTTTATTTGAAGAAGTGAATGCCTTAGGTTATAAACTAAATGCAGATTATTCTGATAACTTCAGAATTGCAACTGAAAATTCCATCGAATCTTTATTCGAAATACAATACATTGGTAAAACAAGTTTTGGTTTTTGGGATAACGAAAATCAAGCAAGCTGGTTAAGTACATTCATGGGGCCTCGTAACAGTAATATGGTTGCGGGTGCTTATGGATGGAATCAACCTACACAAGAATTTGTATCATCATATGAAAACGGCGATTTAAGAAAAGATAAAACTATTTTATATGCTGGTGGACCAACTTTCGATGGGCAAGCATATCAAGCTAGTTATTCAACTACAGGATACAATGTGCGTAAATTTTTAGTTACAAAAACCGAGTCACCTGAATACGATACCAATCCCTTAAACTTTCCAGTATTGAGATTCTCTGATATTTTGTTGCTATGGGCAGAAGCATTGAATGAAGTAGGACGTACTAGTGAAGCTCAAGCTATTGCTACAGATATTCATACGGGTGGACCTTTAAACCGGGTGCGTTTAAGAGCTGGTTTAGGAAATGTAACAGGATTGAATCAGGCCGATTTAAGAGAAAAAATCAGAAAAGAGCGTAGAATGGAATTAGCATTTGAAGGCCATCGTTGGTTTGATTTGATTCGTTATGATAACGGAAATTATGCATTGGAATTTCTGCACAGTATCGGTAAAACAAATGCTACTAATAAACATTTGTTGCTACCAATTCCTCAAAAAGAAATTGAGGCCAATCCAAACTTATCTCAAAACCCCGGTTATTAATTTTTTGTACGATTCAATTTTGTAGTTTATGCAAACACTCAATAAATTTTTTACATTCATCTTGTTTAGTGCAATAGCTTTTGCTGGTTGTTCTAAGGTAGATAGAATGATTACCAATAAAGGCGAAGCACCTTTAGCCATCAGCTCTAATAAAGCAACAATAGAGTTGCTGGAGAAAAATTACAATGCTGATGGTTTAATTTATAACTGGACAACCGGTACTAACGGTGGAACCAATCAATCTGTTTCTTACGACTCTTGTAATTGATATTGCAGATGAAAATAATAGTGATCCGATTATCGAATCACTTGGAACTGTGAAATACGAATACAANTTTTCAGTGCAAGATTTGAACCAGTTGTTGTTAAATCGTTGGAAAGTTCCAGCGGGGGAAACTGCTACTTTAAAAGCAAGAGTATATACTAGTTTAGGTACTAACGAATTTTATAACGATTCTACAGATTGGTACACTGTGAATATACAAACTTATGTACCTGTTACGAAAACATTATACGTTATTGGAAGTGCGGCGCCGGCAGGTTGGAGTGCAGATAATGCTGCTGAAATGAATCTTAGCCCTGTAACCCCTGGTAAATTTACTTGGAGGGGTATCTTAAATGAAGGTGATATTAAATTCATTACCACATTAGGACAATTTGTTCCAAGTTATAACAAAGGAAATACTGATTTCAGTTTGGTACTTCGTCCAACTTTTGACGATCCTGATGAGTTATTCCATATTTCAGAAGGCGGTTTATATGAAATCACTGTTGATTTATTAAACTTAACCATAAGCATCGTTGCATCTGCTGACCCCGCTTATAGTAGATTATGGATTATTGGTGATGCAGTTCCTACCGGATGGAACATTGATAACCCTGCTGAATTGCGCGTTGATAAATCGAATAAATTCATCTTTACTTACAATGAAATTTTATCGGTAGGTGAATTTAAAATTCCTGTTTCAACAGGTAATTTCGGTACAGATTATTATATGCCATTAGTCAATCACCCTGATATCACTGAAACCGGTGCACAATTAGTTCCAGGAGGTAATCCTGACTACAAATGGTATATCTCCGAAGCCGGCCCTTATAAAATTAAATTGAATATTCAAGAACCTTCTATCTCTATTCAGAAGTTTGTACCATATACTAAAATTTATATGGTAGGTGATGCTACTCCTGTAGGTTGGAATATTGATCATCCATATGAATTAAGTGTAAATCCAAGTAATCCATATGAGTTTATTTATGAAGGTAATTTGAATGTAGGTGAGTTTAAATTCCCTGTAGAAACCGGAGACTGGGGTGGCGATTTCTTCATGCCAATGGAAAATTATCAAGATCTTGATAAAACAGAAATGAAGTTTGTTCCGGGTGGTCAACCAGATTTCAAATGGAAAATTAACCAAGCTGGTAATTATAAAATTGTAATTAATCAATTATACGAAACTATCACCATCACTAAACTATAATAAGGATAAAGTATAAAGAATTTAGTAATCTTAATGTTACTAAATTCTTTATTTCAATTGCTGAAAACAAAGCTCATGCGTAAAGTTTTTTTATTCTTTTTCACGGCAGCAATTTTTGGTTGTAAAAAGGATAGTCTTGATAACGACCCTATTACATATGGAAATTCATTTGTTCTATCTATTGATTTAGATAAAGCCAGTTATACACCAGGCGAAACTGTGCAATTCTCATTGAATAAAACTATTCAAGAAAATATTACTGTTCGATATAAACATTTAAATGATGTGATTCAACAACATTCTTTAAGTGGCAATCAATGGACATGGACAACACCTAGTTCAGATTTTAAGGGATACATGGTGGATTTGTATATGCAAAAGAATAATGGTGAGGATTCTATAATCACAAGTGTAGGGGTGGATGTGTCTAGCGATTGGAGTAAATTTCCACGTTATGGTTTCTTAACCGATTATGGCAATTTAACCCATCAACAAATGGATAATATCTTGAGTAAATTAACAAGATATCATATTAATGGAATTCAATTTTACGATTGGCAATACAAACATCATTGGCCAATGGGAGGAACAGGTAGCCAACCAATGGCAAGTTGGACTGACATTTCCAATAAACCTGTTTACTTCAATACTTTAAAATATTATATTGACGAAGGGCATAAGCGCAACATTCGTTCAATGTTTTATAACCTTGCTTTCGGTGCTTTAGAAGATGCACAAAGCGATGGGGTACAAAAAGAATGGTTTTTATATAAAGACCAGAATCATCAAAACATCGACCAACACACTTTACCCAAACCTTTCTTTAAAAGTAATATTCTTGTTGCCAATGCCAGTAACACACAATGGCAAGAATACATTGCTCAAAAGAATAGCGAGGTTTACGCTAACTTAAATTTTGACGGTTATCATGTGGATGCTTTAGGCGATAGAGGGAGTTTATATGATTGGAATGGTAACTGGATCCATCAACAACAATCGTATTACAATTTTTTAACAGCAATGAAAACGGCGCATCCTAACAAAAAGTTAGTAATGAATGCCGTGAATCAATTCGGACAAATAGATTATATTTTAAATGCTCCTATAGAATTTCCATACACTGAAGTATGGGGGCCTAATGATACTTATGATCATTTAAGAAATATCATCCAATCTAATTTCAATGCCAGTAATGGTAAAAGCACTGTTTTGGCGGCTTACATGAATTACGATAAAAGTCAGTCGCAAGGCTACTTCAATACACACTCAGTATTATTAACTGATGCAGTAATCTTTGCGTTCGGAGGTGCTCATCTCGAGTTAGGTGAACATATGTTGGGGAATGAATATTTTCCCAACAACAATTTGAAAATGCAAGATGATCTTTCTTTAGCTATCACCAAATATTACGACTTTTTTGTTGCATATGAGAATTTATTGAGAGATGGTGGTACGTTTGATAATACTGCCATCACTGCACATGGTGCCATGAGCATTGAAACTTGGCCTGCCTCCGCAGGTAAAGTGGCCAGTATTTCAAAAAAAGTTAATAATAAGCAAGTGTTTCACTTAATTAACTTTACTAATGCTACCAACTTGAATTGGAGAGACGCTAATGGTACAAGGCAAGCTCCTACAACTTTTAATGAGGTACAATTAAGTTTTCAAACCAACAGTACTGTTAATAAAATATGGTTTGCATCGCCAGATTATAAAAATGGTGTAGCACAAAATATCAACTTTACTAAAAACGGAAATACAATCACGTTTAACATTCCTTCTTTGAAGTATTGGAACATGATTGTGGTGGAATAATTACAACTTTATGCAAAGAAAGATTCTTTTATTGATTTTTTTATTGGTGAACACTACTATTTACGCACAACAAAATGCATTGCAAAATTGTGTAGGTTATAAAGTGTTTGACAATACCGTAATCTTTACATTTGACAATAACCAACATCTAGCAATTAAAGTTGTATCAGAGTCTTTATTAAAAATACATTATGCTGCTGAAGCGAAGCCTGTAGATAAAACCTTTGCTGAAACTAAGTCGTATGCAGTAGTGAATGAAGATTTAGGTTTTAATGGTTCTATCCATATTGAAGAATCTCAACAAGCTTATGAATTTTATACCACACGTTTGCGTATAAGAGTAAACAAACAACCTTATCAATTACTCATTTTTGATAAATATCAGAAACTACTGTTGTCTGATTATAAGGATAAGGGACTAGTAAAAGACGGGTCACAATTAGCTACCTATAAAACGCTAAGAAACGACGAGCAATTTTTTGGATTAGGAGAGAAGTCGGGTAGTTTAAACAGAAGAGGAAAGGAATTTACAATGTGGAATAGCGATAAACCTTGTTATGGGGTTTATGAAGATCCATTATATAAAAGTATTCCATTCTTCTTCAGTAATTACAAATACGGTATTTTCTTCGACAATACGTATAAGACAAAATTTAAATTCGGAACAGAAAGTAATGATTATTTCAGTTTTGAAACACCTGGAGGTGATTTTACTTGGTATTTCATTGCAGGAACCGATTATAAAAACATCATTGCTCAATATATTGACTTAACAGGTAAACCTATTATGCCACCTAAATGGGCTTTGGGTTTTTCGCAGTCGAGAGGCATGTATACTTACCAAAAGCAGGCATTAGAAGTGGCAGCAACATTTAGACAAAAGAAAATTCCTTTAGACATCATTTATCAGGATATTGGATGGGTAGAAAGTTTACAAAACTTTGAATGGCAAAAAGAGAGATATTCGAATCCAAAACAAATGTTGCAGCAGTTAGACTCGATGGGAGTGAAGATGATCGTATCCCAAGATCCAGTTGTATCGCAATCGAACCAACAACAATGGAAAGAAGCTGATGCACTGGGTTATTTTGCAAAAGATGTTCGTACGGGAAAATCATATGATATGCCTTGGCCATGGGGTGGTAACTGTGGGGTTGTTGATTTTACCAATCCTGCTGTTGCCGATTGGTGGGGTAAGCTTCAACAAAAACCTATCAACGATGGTATTAAAGGTTTTTGGACTGATATGGGTGAGCCTGCTTGGAGTAACGAAGTTGATGTTGATCGATTGAACATGCAACATCACGACGGTATGCATGAAAAAATACATAACGTATATGGGTTGCAATGGGACAAAGTAGTGAAAGAGCAATTTGAAAAGCATAATCCGGGGCAAAGGGTATTTCAAATGACAAGAGCGGCATATGCAGGTTTGCAACGTTATACATTTGGATGGTCTGGCGATTCTGGTAATGGCGATAATGTTTTGGAAGGTTGGGGGCAACTTGCTAACCAAATTGCTGTAGGATTATCTGCTGGTATGGGTGGAATTCCATTCTGGACTACTGATATTTCAGGTTATTGTGGAGATATAACAGATCATAAAGCATTTGCTGAACTATATATTCGTTGGTTACAATTTGGCATTTTCAATCCGCTTTCACGAGCTCATCACGAAGGAGATAATGCCGTTGAGCCTTGGGTGTTTGGCGACGATGCTGAAGCTATTGCTAAAAAAGTAATCGAATTTAAATATCAATTATTCCCTTACATCTATACACATGCGAGAGTAGCACATGATGAAGGTTTGCCACTTATGCGCGCTTTATTCTTAGAGTTTCCTAACGACCCAGAAGCTTTGAAAATTGACGACCAATTCATGTTCGGAAAAGATATTTTAGTAGCACCTGTAGTAAAAAAAGGTGTTGCAAAAAGAAAAGTTTATTTACCGGAAGGTGAATGGATCGATTGGAATCACCCAACAAAAGTTTGGGATGGAGAACAAACTATACAATATCCTGTTGATTTAGCAACTACCCCCATTTTTATAAGAAAAGGCGGTGTTATTCCGATGATGCCCATCATGCAATTCATACATGAGAGAAAAGATTATCCTATAATATGGTATATCTCTTCTCCATCTGGTAATGAAAAAGTAAGTTTTGAATTGTATGAAGATGATGGATTGACTACAGACTACTTGCAAAATAAATACTGTAAAACTTTAGTAGAAGTACAAGCAAACCATCAACAAATTACTGTTGATATTCATCCACGAGAAAACCACGGATATACTGTTGAGGGTAAGCGTGCACATATCATAAAAATGGTGTTAACGGCTAAACCAAAGCAAGTAAGTTTGAATCATATTAAATTAAAATCTGGAAAAATTAAATCATTACAATCGTTGACAGCTGATGTACCAACTGAACAAAAATGGTATTGGGATGAAAAAGAACAACAATTGTACATCACTCTTTTTGATCAATCAAAAACAGCTACTATAACAATACAACCATAAAAGAAAATCATTCAAAATGCATACTGTGAAAAAAGTGATAGGCGCATTTTTGTGTCTTTGGGGATCCTTTGCTCATGCTCAAGATGGATTAATCTGGAAATCGAATGCATACGCTTGGTATACAGATAAAATAGTACAAGGGGAATATACTTCTATAGCAAAATCACCTACACATCTTATATCGAACTACCAAAGTCCTATCAACTTGTTTAAATCGGCTGCTTTAACTTTTAAGTTTAGCATCAATGGTAAGGATAATGAAATGACTAGTGGTATCGATCATATGTTTATTTTTCCTGAAGATAAAGTTGAAGTAGAAACGCCTTTAATTGAATTTGGCAAACAAATAAAGCCTGAAGGAAAGGTAAAAGCAGGCTTCTTACCTCCCGGAGCGAAATTGAAGTTGCGTTTAGATATGCGTAAAGTATTGCAAGCTTTCAAAGAGCAAGGATATTATACCACATTCAATGGATCTAAAATTTATGAAAGCGATTTTAAAGGTGTGTATGTAGCAGGTGGTGCCGCTCCGATGACTTGGGATTTTGACAACCTCATGAACTTTCCTCACCTCGAGTTGAAAGATCCTGACGGAGATGGTATTTATGAATTAACGCTCGAGATGAACCCCGAAGGCAATGATGCTGCAATAGAAAAAGAATGGAAATTATCGAAAGATATTTCGGCTTATCCGCAATTACAAACCGATAATGTGTTGATGAAAGCAATGTATCATCTTGCTTTAGAGGAAATGTTAAAACGCTATTGAAGCTGACAGTACCTTGCGCACAGGTCAAGAATGGGCTGGTGTTTGGACGAGAGACGTGAGCTATAGCATTATTCTTTCAATGGCTAGTCTACAACCTCAAGTATCTAAAATTAGCTTGTTAAAAAAAGTAAATAAAAATAGGAGTCATCGTTCAAGATACTGGTACCGGAGGTGCATGGCCCATTAGTACTGACAGAATTGTTTGGGCTATTGCTGCTTGGGAAATTTATAAAGTTACTGGCGATAAAGAATGGTTGAAACAAGCATATCAAATCATTAAGAAAACAATTGATGTTGATTTGCACAATATCATGGATCCAACAGGATTAGTAAAAGGAGAATCTTCATTCTTAGATTGGAGAGAACAAACATATCCCAAATGGATGGAACCTACTGATATCTTTGAGTCATTGACGCTAGGTACAAATGCTGTATTTTATCAGTCATTCAATATTTTAGCAAAAATGAGCGAAATGCTCAACCAAAAAGCTGATGCTAAAAAATATGCAACGTTCGCTACGAAAATTAAAAAAGCAATTAATAAAAATTTGTGGTTGGCCGATAAAGGTTATTATGCTCAATACATGTATGGCAGAAAAAATAAAATGGTATCACCCCGCTCCGAAACTTTAGGAGAGGCTTTGACTATTTTATTCGGAATTGCAAACGATACTCAACAAAAAAGTATTATTCAAAACATGCCATTTACGCCTTATGGAGCATCATGTATCTATCCTCAAATTCCTAATATTCCTCCTTATCATAACAATGGCATTTGGCCTTTCGTACAAACTTATTGGTTGTTAGCTTCTGCAAAAGCAAAAAACGAAGCTGCCGTGTTAGAAGGTATCGCATCTATCTATCGACCAGAAGCAATGTTCTTAACTAATAAAGAAAATTTCGTTGCAGAAAATGGGGATTATTTAGGCACTCAGATTAACTCGAGTAATATGTTGTGGAGTCTCTCTGGAAGCTTAGCTATTGTACATAAAGTAATCTTCGGTATTTATTATGAAGACGGTTATTTAAAATTCAATCCTTTTATTCCTGAGAAATTAAAAGGTACTTATACGTTAAGCAATTACCGTTATAGCAATTCCAATTTAACAATTACGGTGAGCGGATATGGCGATGCTATTCAATCGTTCAAAGTAAACGGAAAAGAAACAAATTCAATAGTGATACCTGATAATATGCAAGGTGATGTTAAGGTTGAGATTGTAATGAACCAACAATTTAAAGCTGTTTCAGGTGTAAATCATCAACCCGTTAAATTTACATTACCGGCTCCTCAAGCATCTATAAATGCTACAACATTTAGTTGGCAACCGGTGCAAGGTGCAGTAAAATATCTTGTGGTGGAAGATGGTAAAGTTGTAAAAGAACAAACTCAAACAACTTTTACCATAAAATTAAATCAAACTAAAGAATATCAAGTAATTGCTGTTGATAAAGATGGATTAGAGTCATTCGCTAGTGATCCAGTTTTAGTAAAACATCCAATAACCATTCAAAAAGAATGGGAGTCGAGCATTACAAAATCAAACTTCAAAGCACAAGGGTATTCCGGAGATGGATTTATAGAAACCAGCACCACACAAAATCAATCCATTGATATTGCCATTGATGCACCAGCAAAAGGTAATTATTTGGTACGCATTCAATATGCTAATGGTAATGGTCCTTATAATACCGATAATAAATGTGCAATACGTTTATTTCAAGTAAATGGAAGAGACGCAGGAACTTTTGTATTTCCTCAGCGTGGTAAGGACGAATGGAGCGAATGGGTATTGTCGAATGATTTAATAGTGAAGTTGAAAAAAGGCAAAAATAAATTACGTTTAGTGAAGACGGAGAATCAAGACAATATGAATATAGAAATCAATCATGCATTATTAGATTATATTGAATTGATTAAGTTATGATTTTTACCCCTTTGATTTTCAAAGGGGTTTTTTATTCGTTACACCTTTTTTAAAACAGACAAAACCACTTGAATTTTTTTCAAACTTGATAGGATAAGCCTTTCTATTTTCTGCATAAAAAAATTGCTGATGACTGGTTTACTTTGGTCTTGTGAAAAGAATTTTCATTGCAGGAATAAAAAGTTCTAAAAATTGGTCAAGCACACAACGTGGTTTTAAGTTGAATTTTAGCGGAGTTACATTGGGTAGAACTACCTCAATGAAATAACTTATCTACTGAACAATATCACCAAATTTTACAAAAAGCATTTCGGTAAACAGGTTTGCAAAAATGAGTAAGTGAATATTATTTGTCGGATAAAGGGTATTGATAATTGATAGGGTGAAGCCCGGGCTTAGATACTAATAATTGTATTAAAAATCTCATAGATGGCAGCTAATTTATTTAAACACAAGCAGTTTGCTTTAATCAGATAGTTTTATATAATTTGTTTGGGAATNAAAAAATATAATTAAATTTAATAATTGTTATCCATTTTTTAAAACTTAAATCCTTTAAAGTATGGCCTCTCTAATCGATAGGGTGAAAAACATCCTCACCAATCCTAAAGCTGAATGGGAAGTAATAAGTAATAAGTAATGAACCAGCTACTATGAAAGGCGTATTAACATCTTACGTTATACCACTTTCATTATTATCGGCGATTGCTAGTTTCTTAAAATTCTTTGTGTTCTCATCTATATTTGGAATTGCCTATGCATTGGCTTATACCGTGTTTGCAATTATAGTTACGATATTGGTATTTATTATTGCTACTTATGTTATAGATGCCTTGGCTACCAATTTTAAATCGGAAAAAGATCTTAATAAGTCAGCGCAATTGGTAGCTTATTCTGGTACTGCAGGATATGTAGCAGCTATCTTTTCTTTTATTCCGGTACTGGGAGGACTTTTATCTATAGCAGGTGCTATCTATAGCATTTATTTGTTTTATCTGGGGGTAGGGCCTTTAAAGAAAACACCTGATGATCAGAAGGTGATTTATATTGTTGTGTATATTATTGTGAGTTGGGTAATTTATATGGTTTTGTTTAGTTGTGGTTGCGGGGGGTTATTCTTACTTCGCTCATTAGCGGAGCGGCTACAATGTCGATGTTAGGCTAAGAGCATTGCGTACATATAGTAAAGGAGTGTTAGATATCTGACACTCCTTTATTGATTATTATATTATGGTTCTTGCTATTCTTAACGGCTATATATTAATGCTTATACATTTCTTGTTTCAAATAAAAACCAGTATGACTTTCGGGATGATTGATGAGTTCTTCCGGTGTTCCTTCAAATAATATTTGACCACCTCCATCACCTCCTTCGGGTCCTAGATCGATGATATGATCTGCTACTTTAATAACGTCCATATTATGCTCTATGATTAATACTGTATTACCCCTCTCGGTAAGTTTATTTAACACTCTAAGTAAATGCCCTATATCTTCAAAATGCAATCCGGTAGTAGGTTCGTCAAGGATATAGAAAGTTTTGCCGGTATCTTTCTTGGATAGTTCGGTACTCAGTTTTACGCGTTGTGCTTCGCCACCGCTTAATGTAACGGCGCTTTGTC
>Ga0065720_1019870_pt1 | contig 19235 bp, 14 predicted proteins | sample Thericmetagenome_FD_59107 | JGI IMG/M metagenome (GOLD analysis project Ga0065720, IMG submission 59107) | Thermophilic microbial communities from the Joint Bioenergy Institute, California, USA of rice/straw/compost enrichment - eDNA_2 v2... | ecosystem: Engineered > Solid waste > Grass >...
CGCGTGAGATTTTCTTTCAGCGACACCCATTATTTTTTTTTTTTTTTTTCGATTCGAACGATCAACCCCGTTTCCTAATTTCCCATTCATGCGCTGAGCAACGTCGACGAAGGTAAACGCGTTCAAAATGGCGGCAGCCGAGGTCGACCTTGGCTACCTGTCAGCGCAGGCCAATATCTCGCAAGTCGACCTCGAAACGGTCGTATCAGCGCCGACCGCCGACCTCGTCAAGTCTGTGCTCGCAGCAGTCCTCTCAAAGATCCGCGAGCTCGAGCAGGACAAGTTTCATCTCAATGTCGAGCTGGAGGGCGCAATTCGGGGCGCCGAGTCCCGCTGCGAGCAGTTCAAGGCCACGTCGGATAAGGCGCTGAAAGAAGTGGAGGAGCTTCGCCAGAAACTGCAGAGCGAAGGTAGGCTCTTTCTCCTTAGCGATTGGTTTCTCGGTTGAGATTACAGTTGTCTGACCTGTCGCCGTTATCAGAAACCGCCCGGCGAACACTCGAAAATGAACTTCAGACCCTCAAGTCCTCGGGTTCCGCATCGCTCTCGGAGATCGAGACCCTTCGGGCGCGTATTGCTTCTCTCGAAACTTCGAACCGCGAAACCTTGGCCATCGTAGACTCCAAGGCAAGCGCCAACGCTGCCCTTTCCGAGGAACTTCAGAAGCAGCATCAGAAGATTCTGAAGCTCAACCAGGAGATCAACAACCTTAACCAAGCCGTTCAGACTGCCCAAACCGCCGCGAACTCGGCCAAGTATCGGGAGGAGTCTTTGAAGCAGGAACTCGAACTCGCCAAAAAGAACAATGACTGGTACGATAACGAGTTGAAGACCAAGGCCGCTGAGAACCTGAAGATTCGCAAGGAGAAGGGTGCCCAGATTGCGCAGCTGCAGCGCGAGAAAGAGGATGCCCTCTCCACGATCCAGTCTCTGCAGAAGACCGAACAACAACTTCGAAAGAGGCTGCAAGAGGCTCAGTCCAAGGCGGAGGAGGCCCTTACAAAAGTGCAGCAACTCCAAGAGTCTGCTGCCCGTGCCGAAGAGAGTTTCCGCCAGGAGCTGGAATCATCAAAACGCCTTGTTGAGCTGAAGGACCAGCAGGCCCAGACTCACCGTAACCGCTTGAAGGAAGTCGAGCTCCGGTTGGAGAAGGTGAAGGACGATAGCGCTGAGGAGATAAGACGGGTCCGCCGCGAGCTTGAACAAGCCAAGGAGGACCTTTCGCAGAGCGAGCAGCAAGTCCAGGATCTTCAATCTGAGGTCGATCGCCTCAGGACTTTGGTCGAGTCACACGATGGAGCTCCGGGCTCTGTTCCTCAGACACCGAGAGCTAATGGCTCTCTTCTGGCTCGCCCGTCGTCGCCCTTTGGTACACCGGCTTCTCTCCGTGGAAAGGCCACTCAGCGCGCTACGGAGACACTGGAGGAGCTTCTGAAGGTGAAGGCGCAGTTGGCCAGCGAACAGCGACGCAGCCAGAAGCTTCAGGAGGATCTTGATGACGCCGTCAGCATGCTGGAGGCCAAGCTGCCTGAAATCGATGAGCTCAACGCCGAGTCGGAGCGCTTGAGGAACGAGGTCATCCAAATGTCCGAGATCATGCAGCAGTCGTACGAAGAACGCGACGCTGCTGTCAAGGCTGCTCGCAAGGCCGAGGCTGCTGCTTCTCAGGCCCAAGCCGAGGTCAAGATCTTGCGGGCGCAGCTGCGTGATCTTAGCACACAGATCCATGTGCTCATCTTCAATGCTCATGCTAAGGAGAAGGGCATGGATCAGCTTACGGAGGAGGAGATCGCTCAGTTCGAGCGTCTCCAGCGCGGCGAGATTTCGGAGGGTGCCCTTGAGGATCTGTCGGACACTCACCGTTTCATCACCGAGAGGTTCACCGTTTTCAAGGACATTTACGAGCTCCAGCAGAAGAACGAGGAGCTCCTGAAGCTCACCCGGGAGTTGGCGACCAAGATGGAGAACGAGGAGGCTCTGGCTGCCCAACGTCAGGCAGCCCAGGAGCATGAGGAGGTTCAGCAGCTCCGCGCTACGGTGGCTGCCCTCCAGGACGAGGTTCGTTCCATCACTATCCGGATGAAGAGTCATATGACGGAGCGCGATATGTTCCGTCGCATGCTTCAGCAACGGGCGACACCTGCAGAGATCCAGAAGGTTCTTGGCACCCAGGCCGATGGCGAGCAGCGCGAGGTTCTCCCTAGCGTCGAGCAGCCTCATGCCAACGAAGCCCAGCTTGCCGCGGCCCTCCGGGAGCTGCAGGCACAGTTTGATGCATACCGCAATGACCAGGTCACGGACAGGAACGCGATGCGCGAACAAATTGACAAGCTGTCCGGCGAAAAAGGCTCCCTCCAGAGCGAGGTGACGAAACTTTCCAGCCAGCTCACTCTGGCCACCGAGCGCTACAACATGCTGGAGTCCAACTTCAAGGCCCTCCAGTCTGAAAACCAGGAGCTGCAGAAGAGGAACCAGTCTTTGTCCGAGGCTGCTGCTAAGCAGGATATTCGCACTCAGCAAGTGGCCGAGGATCTGGTTGAGGCTCGTGGCCTAGTCGAGAGCTTGCGGAGCGAGAACGCCAACCTCAAGGCAGAGAAGGCCTTGTGGAGGACTATCCAGGAACGCCTTACCCAGGATAACGAGAGTCTCGCCCAGGAGAAGACTCGCCTCAACGGCCTGCTGGCAAGCCAGCAGTCGCTGTTGAACGAGCGCGAACTGAGCGAAGCCGAAACGAAGCGCCGACTACAAGCCCAGATCGACTCTCTCGAGGCTGAGCTCTCGACGACCAAGCGCAAGCTATCGGAGGAGATCGAGGAGAGCAAGAAGGTGCAGCTCCGGAAGGAGTTCGACGCTCAGCAATTCCAGAAGCGTATCGACGAGCTTACGTCCATGATCAGTCAAGTTAAGGAGGAAAACATCCAGGTCAAGACCACCCGTGACCATCTGCAAGCCCGTGTTAGCGAGCTGGAGATCGAGGTGCGGAATGCCCAGGAACGTGCCGAGCGACTGCGTCCTCTGCCGACACCGCGGGCCCCTGCAGCTGCCGAGCAGCCCAGCGAAGAAGCTCAGGCGCGCATCGAAGAGTTGGAGGGCGAGGTCCAGGAGCTCAAGAACAACCTGGATCTTCTTACTGTCCAGCTCGAACATGCCAAGCAGCAGGCTGAGCAGTTCAAACAGCTCAGCAAGGACATGGAGGAGGAGCTTTCGAGCCTCAACGAGTCCCACGAGCAGTACCGTCAAGAAATGGACGCCGCCTTGGCGTCCAAGGCCAACACCATCAACGAACTGCAGCAGCGTGTTGAGGCCCTTACCGCCGAGCTCAGCAACACGAACAACGAACTTAACATGCTTCGGGATTCGCAGAGCGATGTCGCCCGGAAGTTCGAGGAGAAGGAGCGGATGCTCAATGCCGAGATCGCTCGTCTCAAGGACGAGGAGGAACGGTACAAGGAGGCCGCGCGCTTCCATCAACAGGATCTCCGCGCTCAGGCCGAGATCGCTACGAAGGCTCAGCAGGATTACGAACAGGAGCTCGTCAAGCATGCCGAAGCCGCCAAGTTACTGCAGCAGCTTCGTGCTGAGCACAACGAGCTCAAGACCCAGGCTGCCGCCTGGAGGGCCGAGGCCGATTCGGCCAAGATTTCGCTTGCCCAGAGCGAGCAGTCCTGGGAGGAGCGTAGGCAACGGCTCGAGCAAGAGATTGCCGAAATCAAGGCTCGTCGCGACGATATGGCAGCCCAAAACAAGCTGCTTCACCAGCAGCTCGACGCCGTGACTGCTCAGATCACAGCCTTGCAACAAAAGCGTACTCAGGGCGACGTGTCTGGTGAGGCCGCGGCGCCCGCGATTGCTGACATGGCGACCGAAGGCCTGCGCGAGCTCAACAGCTATCTGCGCCGCGAAAAGGAGATCCTGGAGGTGCAGTACGATATCAAGGTTCAGGAGGCCAAGAGGCTTCAGCAACAGCTCGAGTACACACAGTCGCAGTTGGATGAGACTCGCCTCAAACTCGAGCAGGAGCGTGCTTCGCAAGCCGACAGCACGAGGACTTCGCTCACGCACAAGGAGCTCATGGAGAAACTGAATGAGCTTAACCTCATCCGCGAGAGCAATGTCACTCTCCGGAACGAGAACCAGCGGGCCCAGGCCCTGCTTGAGCAGAAGGCCGCCAGGATCACGGAACTTGAGGCCAAGATCCAGCCTCTCGAGGCCCGCATTGCCGAGCTGGAACTGGATAAGGGCTTCAAGGAGGAGGAGATTCGGCAGTTGCAGGAGGCTCGCGACGGCTTGCAGAAGCGGATTGAGACGATCCTCAGCAAGTATGGCCAGGCCGATCCTCAGGAGGTCGAACAGCTCAAGGCCATGATCGCGGCCTTGGAGGGCGAACGGGATGTGCTCAAGCAGTCCGAACAGGCCCTCCAGCAGAAGGTTAAGGAGGCAGAGAATGCCCTGGAGACAAAGACCAATGAGTGGAAGGCCACTAGGGAGAAGCTTGCGGAGGACTTCAAGACCCGGTTTAGGAATATGAAGACCCAGCGCGATGAGGCCACGAATGAGAAGAACACTCTGCAAGCTACTCTCGATGGTGTTAAGGAACAACTGGCGGCTTTGGAGAAGGAGCTCGAGACGACCAAGCAACAGCTAGCGACTGCGACGGAGAAGAACACAAGTCTTCAGCAGCAGCTTGCTGCTTCATCGACTGAACAACCCGCGGCAGCACCAGTCTCTGCCGCGCCATCAGACCAGATCAACGAACTCACACAGCAGCTGCAGGCCGTCAAGCAGCAGCTCGAATCTGTATCTGCCCAGAAAGCGGCCGCAGAGGCCCAAGTCGAGCAGCTCAAGCAGGAGCTTGCTGCTGCTATTGCTGAACGAGACCGGGCCTTGGCTGCGACCAGCGGCGGCGATGTGGCCACGGCTGAGACTAGCGTGTCTGCTCAGCCATCTGCAGGCCTGTCGGATGAAGAGCGCAAGGCTCTTGAAGAGAAGATCGCTGCGGCCGAGGCCAAGGCTGCAGAGTTCGAGAAGAGGGCCAAGGAGCTTGAGGAGCAAGCTGACAACATCGTCAAGCAGCGCTCTGATAAGATGAAGACGGCGCTCAACAAGAAACTCCAGGAGTCTAAGGAGGCTATGGAGAAACAAATTCAGGAGGAGAAGGCCAAGCTGCAAGCTGAGTTTGACCTCAAGCTTCAGCAGGAGTTGGCCATCATCAAGGCTGAGCAGCAGACGGCAGGCCCTCAGAATGGTGTCCCTGCTACTCCTGTCAAGACCGAGGCCAATGCTGCTCCTGGAACTCCAGTGCCCGATATCACCAACATGACCGACGCCCAAATTCGGGAGGCTGTTGCCAAGAATCCGACTATCTCGGCCATTGTGAAGAGCAACGTGAAGCGGATGGTGGCTGCCGAGACGAAGAAGATCAAAGAGGAGACAGAGGCTGCTCTCAAGGCTGAATATGAGCAAAAGATCACCAATGCTAAGGAGCAGGCCACGGCCTTGACCGAGAAGAAGTCTGCTCTCCGGATCAACATGCTCGACAGGCAGCACAAGACGGCCCAGGCCAAGCTGGCAATTGTCGAGACGGCGGCCAAGGAAACACCGCAGAAGCCCGTCGTCGAGGTCTGGAATATCGCTAAGGACGCGAAACCTCCGGCTCCTGCCCAGGCCCCAGCCCCGAGCCCTGCCTCGGCAGCTCCATCGCCAGCTCCTACTCCTGCTCAGCCTGTTGCTCCGGCTACCGCAGCCCCTGCGGCTCCTGCTCAGGCTCCTTCAGGTACGTCTGCAGTTCACCGTCCTATATCAAGAGTGGAACGTCATTACTAACAACAGTGTTATAGCAGCGCCGCCTAAGGAAGAGACTAAGCAAGAGGCAAAGACCACTACAGCTGCTCCTCCTAGTGCAATACCCAAGCCTGCAGTGAACCCCTTCACTGCTCCTTTGAACCCATTCGGTGCCCCAGCTCCTACAAGTAACATCCCCGCTCCTCCTCAGGCTGGGCAACAGCCGCAACAGACCCAGCCTCAGCAACCTCAACAACCACAGCAGCAACAGCAGCAGCAGCAAGGTCAACAACAACAACAACAACAACAACAACAACAACAACAAGGCCAGCAACAAGCTGGTGGTCAGAATCAACCACAGAGGATGGGCATTCCTGTCCCAGCTGGTAGAGGCGGTCCTGGTGGTGCTCGTACCGCGCGCGGTCTCTATCAGGCCGGCCCGCGCGGTGCACGTGGCGGCCGTGGCGGCGGATTTGTTGGGGCTGGTCGGGGCGCTGGCGGCGCCGCGGGCGGATTGAACCCCAATGCTGGCGAGTTCACCCCTGGGGGTGCTACTGCTACTGCTGCTGCTGCTGCTGCTGCTGCTGCTGCTGCTGGAGGAGCTGGCGGCAGTGCTGGTGCCGGAAATGCGGGAAACAAGAGACAGAGAGATGGGGAAGGCGGACAGCCCCAGGGCGAGAGGGGCGGAAAGAGGGCTCGCGGCGGAGGAGGCGGTGGCGGTGGGAACCAGTAAAGTGAATTAAAATGATGGATGCGTGAATGTCGTTGGATGCATGATGGTTGCTTGTTTTGGCTTGCTGCTCTGGAAGGGAGGAAACAATAATTTTGGAGTTACCCTGGGATATCATTGAGATTGATCCTTAATCATCACTCGGGGAGATGGGGTTTCTTCTGGAAGGGAAAACATTGCGGCATGTGTGGCGGCGAAGATAAAATGAGCAACGCTGATACTACTACTACTACTACTACACATACGGGCAGTCTCTTGATTGAACTACCAGCTATGTCTGTTTCCTTTGTTCTGTACAATACAATGATGTGTGGAATTGCATATTATACATGCCTTGAGTTCTTGTTAATGTCTTGATGTCCTGGCGTAGCAGTACTTGATGTTATGATGGCGTTACGGTTCTCCTCCGGTGAGCCTTGATGAATGCCCGTAAGGTTTATGTGACTCGGGCAAGGTATGAGAAGGATCTACATACGTAGCTCGGTATTGAGCTTCTCGACCAAATCAACGGCCATTGGGTCTAAGGGCAACCATAATGGCACGCAGGAACTTGTGTTCTTCGCTGCTCAGCCACAGGTAGGATTTGGATGATCCTCATATATCCTTCGAAATCCGTAGTTCACCCGCGTGTATGTGTACTGCAACTTTGACGACAAGCGAGCCCACACAGGACAACGTTGTTTGGGCAAACGACCGTCTTCCCCCCTCTCAACGTGCGTCCTTTGGTCAACACATGACGCTGCTATGCGGCGGTGATGTTTATCATGACATGTCTAATCTGTTATACTACCTACCTATATATCTTCCTACTATTCACCACAAAAGGGGTGTTGATCCATCCAATTCAGCCGCCGTTGCAGACCGCCTTCTTTCCTGAGAAACGCTACACAGCGCTTTGACAGTGTCTCAAAGAACCGAGCAGAGCAGTAGCTAGTGGCCCCATAAAAAAATTGGGGGTACATTCTTGAATAAAGCGAGGACACAGAAAAGTCGGCTTGATATTATGGCCAACTGGGCTGGACGATGGGTTACATTACGCGCCTCTATCTCCATCCACATGGCTGGAAGTGACAAAGCGATTTTGGTTGTGATGCCTGATGTAGGTGCATCAAGGTTCACATTAGCATAACAACACAAAATCCTTTGATCGTCGAGTCAGCGGATGCTGCTGCTGCTGCTGCTGCTGCTGCTGCTGCTGCTTGGTTCTTTCTGATGATCATCTTCCCCGCTCTGCTCTCTCACTCGTTCTACTACCTATCTATGTTGACAACCTGAAATGGGTTTGCGGTCCGAATTGGCAATCAAACCGAACAAAGCCGTCCCTGCCATCACAACAAGCCTGGAGTCACACAAGCCTGCCAGCCGCATTTGGCACACCAGACACTTGGCCAGTTTTGTCACAGGGACATAAAAAAGAACATGCACGCCATCGGGGCTCATCCGGCTAACGATCCCAAAAGCGGAAAGCGGTGGGCGCTTGTTTCACGGGGGGGCTCTAATTGGGTTCTGACTGTGGATGCCATGTTCCGGTACGCCGGGTCGTTCTTCTGACTCCGTAACGGGCGCCAGCCTGGAATGTTCATAAGCGTAGGCAACCCAAAGATCTGGATACTTCACTGTTTAAAGTCATCGAACAACTGTAGCTAAGCCGTATCAAAGCTGGTTTGACTGTGTCAGCAACAATAAACTGAGCCTGGCATGTGGCTTGACAGGCCTTAGGAAATGAGGGATGAGTAACGCATGATAAAGAGCTACTAGACTCTGGGTATCCGGGGCGCTCTGTCCTTCAACACGTTCTAACAGCGGTATTTCGTGTGTCCAAACGGGCCAAACCAGCCGAGGAGGATGATAACTTGGTGAAACGCCGTGGCTTTGCCAAAGTTGAGGACATCCAAAATGAACACGGCCCCAAGCAAGGCAGATACGTTGTGTAACCCAGGCGCCCAGATGCCATATCCGGGCTGGACTACTGGCTCAGCCAGTTGGAGAGAGCCTTAAGAAAGGTAACTTCGGAATCAAAAGGCCAGATAATCCAGAATGAAACATTCATCAATAGGTACCTAATCCATTAGCCCGACATTTCGGTGTCCATGCCAGGCAGAAAGCAGCACCGTAGTAATGGAATAGCATCCTCGACGCTTTGCTTGCCTGGACTGGAACTTTGCGAGCTTTCGTGATTGGCGATGACAGCATGATATGCAGAGCACGACGAAACAGAGAATAACCAGCCGCCCAACTGTGTATATTGGTGTCTCTGGGACAGGAAGTCGTTCAGTCTGCGGAAAAGGCACAAGGTTACAGTGCCTTCCCCAAATTCTCACTGAATGGGGGTAGGTTGTAGCAAGTTGTCGCTTAGAAAAGAAGAGCCTTGCTCCCAGAAATACCAGCAAGAAAGGCGGTTAAAAGCTGAAAACTTGAATCCTTCGGCGGCTACAGATATAGCATAGCATTTATATCTCTAAATCTTGATGCCTTTCTAACTGATGTGATATTTTGGATAACATGAATGCTGCCGTCGTCATGATATCCGTGTCACCCAGCGCCGGTTCTTGTCCATGGGAGACAAACAGCTCGGGCTTTGGCAAACCGCAACTGCTTGAGCTGCATCACCAGGGTCCCGGATTTGTGGCAGTTCTTGGCAGCAGACCGCACCCAGTCTTGGCCTGGCCCAGGCTAAGCCAAGGCAAGGGACCCCCCCTGTCCTACCCCACCGTGTCCCACGGTGCCCCACCCCGCCGGAATCCGCCCATTTTTGCTGCGTCTTGAGGAAGTCGCAGCAAAAACTGGCGGGCCTTGGCATTTGAACCCAAGTTTGGATGCGGCCTGCACAACGCGCTGCGCTGCAACACCGCGCTAATGTATGTACATCCTCGCTGCTCCGTCTTGATACCTGACTTTGCCGGCTTCGCCTAAGGACGGTAGGTAGGTGCTCTGGCTCTGTCGCTTCACCAAACGCCAGGCTTTGCCCGACTGACCCGGCGGGTGGCCGTGATTTGGCCCCCGCCAACCGCCGTGAGAAGCTCGCACCCTTTGCACTTCCATGGACACCGAGGCTGCGCTCAGTTTCCTCCCACTCTTACCTACTATTCTACCGGCACTTTTTCGGTTCTCCCAAGATCTACCAATGGGGATCAATGCTTTCGGTTGTTTATGCTAAGTTCCGGGTATCTTCCTGTGAACTGTCATGAGTAGTACCTGGATCACCAGTTGCCATCTGTGGTTTCTCCAACGTAGCCGACGTAGCCGACGTTCATGTTGCAGAACGACTTTCTCCCACTCGTAAAGATACGGTGCCCTTCTGCTTCTTTATGAAGCGGCAGAATGTTGATACAGTAAACACCATCGGCACGGCAAAAGATACCCACCATGAGCGCCAAAGGCTGTCCTATCTTATTCCATAGCTACGCAAAAGAGTGTCCCTAGATATTGAACCCATTAAGCCTACAAATTAGTGTCACCATCTGCACGCACTTCCCTCACGTTTCTTGTACAGACGCGGCAGGGAGCAGACACCCTCCTCCATATCAAGTCGCACCACATCCACATAGGCGCCAGTCTTTCCCATTTTTTACCTGTCATTACCATTATTAGACGCGCGCTGCCTTGGCCACAATCCTATCGATCTCCCTCTCTGCCAATCGGTTGCCAAATTATTCGGGGGAAACCAACCCTTTCTTGATTTGTAAGACCTCCGGAGTGGTGGGAGCGGCAGCTGGCCCTCTCTCAAACCTCGATCGTGGTGGCGGTTACACACCTTGGTCGCCGGTGATACAAATTACATCATGGTAGCATTATTGGTTACTGCTGCCTGGAGTTTGGTATAGTACTTGTGATATCTGGAGCCGGTCGGCTGCGGCTGTCTACCAAAAGAGATCTCGTGGATTCTTCCAGTTGTCGACCGCCTCAAGCCGGATGAGTTGTGACAGCTTGAAATATGGTCGTTCAGGTCGGTAATTCTCGAAACCGACTTGCTCTCAATGCTCCTGGACCGCGGCAGTGTTGTTGCCCAGTCTGATATCTTAACCTGACTGCTTTGTCAGGTATTGAAAATTAAAGCCTCAGAAGGCTACGCCTGTTGTCCTGGCTGATATTCAGTCAATAATACATCACTTACCTAGCTTCCCAAGAGGCCTACAACATTGTAATCGAGGCTGTTCGTCATATGCAGAATGTCAATGCCTGTGGTGGTAAGATGACAAAGAAGCATTTTTTGATGCTTCGCGGCATGAGAAGCGCAGCGGGCACTCAGCCCTACGAGGGTTGCTTTGGTACACTGCACCGATTTGTCCAACAATTCTTTCCAGAAAATGACTACGCCGTAGGACTGGATGTTTATAAAATTCGTTGTGTTACGCCTAGTTCATCTATGACGTCTGGCATTCTGAGAGCGCAATCTCTATGAGGTGTATCATCTAGATAGAGCTTCGCGTTTGAGTATGAGCTATGTACCTGATACATCGATTTGTCGTTTCTGATAATTTGGGTGGGGAGTGGAGAAATGATCGGCTTTTGGGCTGCAGGGGCAGCTCACACAATCCTAGAGAAAGGGGGAACATGTTAACATGTCCAAATGAACCATATCGATTTGCACAGCATTATTCTCTTTACAGATCGAGAACATTACTTGCGATTAGTTAGTCCATGAGACGCTACTGTCGTTACCCTGCGTTTTAAGCCATGCCTTAGTGTGCAGGTTTGGTGGAAGCTTAAGGACATGAGAAGTTACGGGACGAACGGTTTGGTTACCGTTTCTCCGCGGCTTCTCCCGGACCCCTTGTCTGCACCCCTGCCGTGGTGCCAGTGCTTTGAGCTTGGCGGGGCTTATCCCAAAACGGTCATTTTGCCCTCTTCGCGACCGCCCGCAGCTGGCCGAGCCGCAGCAAAGGAGACATCCTGAGCTTCTGGTTGGATTCAAGTGGTGAAAGTCCGGAATGGTTGCCAGCAAGACAATCCTTTTTGAAACTTGAACGGATATTTTGCATCGGAATGTCCGTTGGCCGGTTGAAGCTATGTCGTGAGCTGTTATTTTTACATGTAAAACGCGTTCTTGCGGACTTTTCATGAGGTGCAGGGAATGCTCGCTCCGTTTCTCTCCGCTCGTCCTCCGGCATTTTTGGGCACATGGTGAGGGCTTGTCCTACCTGATATTGGCTCATAACTTTCCAGCTGGACGGAAATGAGAGCACCCCAATACGTGGCCGGATGCCTAAGCTTTCACTACCGACCAGGTTAAACTGGACAAGTTACCAGCTTGCCATTCGGTGGGGAAAAAAAGAGGAAGGTGTGATTACAGTCCTCGGATCATTGTCATGCCAATCCAGAATACGCTCTTCATTGTGGATGTGATCGCTGGAGTCGCAGATATTGATGGTTTATCTGGGTGCCTAAGTCTGTGGACAGTTGAACACGGGTACTTGCCGATTCAGCATCAAGGCGCTGGGACGACGGCTGCCCGCGTCGTAGATGCTTGTTTCTAAAATTTAAATCCTTGCACGGAAGGTTTTTTTTTTTTTTTTTGAGACCATACTAGTACTCAGATCCGTATGATGAATTCAATAGATCTAGATGATGCTTGGTCCCGTTTATTCGGTACCTTGTTCCGTCCACGCGATGACAGCCTAAGGTCTAGCCGAGTCCTTTCGGTCCCGAGTCGTTACCAAGTGTGGTCAGTCAGTAAGCCGCTTGGAAAGGGAATAAATACTTGCACCTTGATGTTGTCTTTCCTGTTTAGCCTGTTATTTCCCCATATTCCAGGTCTTGCGAGCCTCATTCTTAGGTACTTGAAGATCAACGGGTGCCACCGCCACCGCCATGATGGTGGTGTCCTGCAGGTGCTTACTGAGAAGCTTCTCTAAAATGGTGGCGCCGTGCTACATCTGCCGATTGATGAGTGGTAGCACATGGAAGAAATAACGGTGCCTAACGCAACACTACAACACTGGGTGGATTACCAATTTGTTACCCTCTGTTATTCACACACTACTAAACTGTACCGCGGGGCTGTGAGAGAGGGCGTGTAGTTTCTGTGAGAGGAGCCATGCATGCAGCGCCGAGACGTAAATTTTGGCGGAGAGCCGAACAAGGAACCAGCACTCCACCTTAATTGTTGGTGGATGAGGATACGGGACTTTAACTTTCGTACCCTGGGCAAGCTCCCTCCGAAGACTCGAAAATTCAGAAACAATAAAAGTCATTGAAACGGCCCGTTTCTTAATGTTGTGGCCTCAATGGAACAAAATGTAGGTAGCATTAGACTTGTGTGCTGTACGGAGGGAGCACAGCAAGTACGAGGGAACGAAACAGAGCTTAAGAACTAGCCTGATGGTGCACTGTGAGGCCATCAGTACGGAATAACCGACAGGACTTTGGAACCAATCATCGAGCTAGTTGGAGCTTCTCTGATTGAAGAGCTGGAGAAGTCTGGAACACAGCACGTGGTGGCACTGTAGTTGCTTGGACTACATCATCGGCCCCCTGAAACACGGGATCGCGCGGGAGATGCTTCGCTCCACAGCTGAGGCTCAAGGAGGCCACACCACGGCAAGGGGTTTAAGTCAATATCAAAAAGGCAAGTTTGCCCAGTTAGTACACAACTTTCGAAAGTTGAAAACGACAGTGGCATCAGAAAGCTCCTGGAAATGGCAGAAAAGCAGACGATTTGCTGGAAAGCTTTATCGTTTACTGACAACTGACTCCACGCTTCTGCAAACAAAGGGGGGCGAGTGTCTAGGTAGCCCCTGAATCTTCCATCTTTAACATCTATCAGCAGACGGTCTATTAATCTGAAGCACTGCTGCACGTGAAATCTTGTTTTGGAGTCATTACATTCTGTACCATTCCCGCGATATCTGTATCCGGAAATAGGAAGGCGCTTGCCTGCCTCTTTGCATCTCGATAAATTAGTAAGTAGCCAAAACGGGTTGGATAAGCCTGACTTGGAAGCGTTGCTCCCACTCCATGGGGCGTACAATGCATGCAGAGTATTTTACTGTCCATGTCCCTGACATTGGCAGAATGCATGCTGCCAGTGCGGTACCCAACAGGTGGGCTTGACACGGGTATGGCCCGATTAACCTTCTGACATAATCAACAAGATCTGGCTGTTGAGAACGAATGCCTCACCTGTTGCAGTCTTGATGTCTAGCTTCGAAGGACAATTATATTCGTGCAATCTTCGGTTCGTTTGGCTGCCTAGCGCGGCATTGCTCTTCTTGTGCTTTGCTTCATACCATCAGTTTCCTTCCGCCCCCCCCCCTTCTCCTTTATATTTAGTGGTTATGACCGTTCAAAAAAATGTCCTGGGACATAACAAAGGAACGAGCTGGTTTCATGCGGGGGCTGCTGGACCCAGGCCGGAAGATCAACCTATCAGACTCGATTGTCATAAGCTGTGCATGTGTGTACATACATAGAGTCGAATGGGGGGCTGGGGATCTGGCAGAACGTTGTACTGTCAGCACCTTAAACGCAACACAGGAGGGTGGGCTGCCCACACATGCCTGGCTACTTCTCGCACAGCAGATACTCTGACAACCAAGATAGTCCTGCTAGAACCCGTTCCGAGCCACCGGGAACTATAATCTTGGCGGCGCTAGTTTCTGGACGGTACTCCTGCGGGTGTGGTGTCCGCGTGCTTTATGGTGCAGACGTACAAGACCAAGCCACCGGCTGCGTGGCAGTGAGCCTGCATGAGCGAGACTCTGGGTCCCAAGCCGCCGGCGCCTTCTTTCTGATACACAATACTCGTCTGCGAACCGGCGATTCTGGCCAGTCAAGACTGAGTTGTCAGCTGCGGAGGTCCGTATGACTGATCTCAGGAAGCATGTAAATCCGAGTGGCTTGAACGCCAAACCATCTCCTGGTGGTGGCTGTCTTGACTGCAGAGCGTCTTGATGTCTTTTATAGGGTGAGATATATGAAAGGATCTGATCTGATTCCTTCATATAGCCAGAGGATGTAAATGTTGAGTTTCGAGTCTCAGGAGACGAGAACTCAGGTAATAGAACGGTAACCTGCTAGTTTAGGGAATTTCGCTGAATGCTGTTTGCGGCTCGAGATTTGAGACGTTATGCTATACAGAGACAATCAGTACTAATCAAAGAAACAGCAATTATCGTTGCCTAAACAGTCGCTGCGCTATAGAGTCATTCGTTCGGTGCGTAGATCCGGTTGGCGGCTGCTACATCCACATCCCATGAACCCGGGAGCCGTAAAACGATGGCCTGTTTATTGACATAACAGGCGGCCATCGCCACTGCATGGCTGAAAGCCGGAGCGCTTAGTGGACTAGATCATGGCCATGGGGTCCGCGCCAATAAGAGAAAGTGGTGATTGTACGAAGAATAACATGTGATTGGACAAAGCGTTCCCCTCTCTCTGAACTCAGCGGACCCTAACTAATAGAGCTTGATGACGGGTGGAGCCGCCGTTGATCTGAAGAATATCTGACCCAGAAGCCGTACCTCGAAGCTCTCGACGTTACAGCGGCTGTTACCGGTTAACTCTGAAGACAAGACATGATCTATATCACATGGACAGATGAACAGACCTCGCTGAAAGGATTCAATGCGATCAATAAGCCGCCGAGAGGCGACCGGAAAAGATATTGTAGACGTGGCCGTTGATGTGAGGGAGTGCCCAGAGAAATGAGGGTCGCTCGAATGCACGATAGTGAATTCGGCGTGTGTAGCGTACAGAACAAAGTACACTACGGTACTCATCCAAGCTCAAATGCGGCCACTGCCCACGTCGGGTGCCAAATCGAGGCCTGGACTCGGATGTTGCGAGGGATGGTTGATGGCGGGGGTGAGGGTTGCGGAGAGGGTTGCGGTGTGGAGGTGTTGGGGAGTGGATCCCCACAAGCTCCCCTGGCTTCAGGCAGCGAAATTCTCCTCGTGGGGACTGGTTAGTCAGATCGACCGGGCCCCACATACAATGCCGAGCCAACAGAAAAAACAAAACAACCTTAATTCATGGGCAAGGGTTTGGACCAATGGAAGCACGCCCTCTGCTTTGTCATCGAGCTATTTCTGGCATCCAGCCTTATGTAAAGACAAGACCCTGGAAAACGGTCCAGACCACGTGATATGAATGGCAACAATGTCAATAAACTTTTCTAACCAGATCAATCGAAGATGGGCAAATAAGGCATTCAGAAGGTGTTTCCGGTCACCTCTTCCACCTCATTCGCTTCATTGACCGACGAGCCCAACAGGAAATGAGGCGCTGGCGAAGAACTATAGCAGCTTGGGTAGGTGGTTGGATTCTGTTTGTGATGTGCAACTTGACGAACCTAACACTGCGAGCTGGCTCATCATCATGGCCGCACAGACCTTATCAAGAACTGTGCACCAACCCAAGTCAGCACACTGTTGTACTTCACCGAAGCCAATGATTGAGTACCCTCCCTCTGCTGGTTCTCGAAACTAGGACAAAGGTCTTTGCCGCAGATTGCCAGATTTGTGGATGCAGGAAATACGACAGGCGAGCTCATTTGATGGCGTTGTCGAAACAACGCCCGACGCAGCCTGAATAAGATGATATTCCCATATGATGTTGCCAAGGTTAGCTCTATTGCAGAGCAGCGAGATTCACTTTGAATTGTGGGATGAGTTACTTGGACAAAACAGATGCCGGAGAGATAATACTTCAAGGATTGACAGCAATTGGGGGGCCTTTTTTACATTTTGACGATTTCGATAATTGACTACGCTCAAATCAAATCCTGCCCGAAGCTAGCGGCCCTAACCAGTGCAACGGCTGTAACTTCAAGACTGCCAGCCAATGCTCGAAAGAGACAGCACAGCAGGCGAGCAGGGCCATCACAGACCCCAATTGATCCGTCCAGCGCAAAAACGATCGTGAATAAAAACTGTTGGGTAATTGTAGCTACTGTCCGATCAGAAGCTGTGACCCGGAAAATCTCTGGACTTCCTGTGAGGTGTCCGCCAATTGTGTCATACAGAAGCACACCGCTGGGTGGGGAGGGCACAGCCCCCTGCAAGCGTAAGTGGGCAAAATGTACAGTTTGGGCTAATTTTACCCTCCAACGAAGTCCGGGACTGCCCAGTCGCCGACATCAGCTCCCACATCTCTCTTGTGCTCCGTTTCCACCACCACTTTCAACCCCCCCGAGCTTCGCTTCGTCCTCCAATCGAGCAGCTCGTAAAGTGGGCCACGCGCCTGTCGCGATTTCCAGAATGCACCCACACCTGCCGGGAAATTTTGTCTAGTTATTATGGTTTTGCCTGGATTCGGCGATGCGGATGTGCGTACCATGTATGTCACTTCTGTGCTCAATTCCTGATTCCCTGGCCGTGAAGTTTCAAGCGGGTCCCTCTGGAGCATCAGGTCGAAGAAACTTGGGACCAACGGCTACGGCACTGATCCCCCTAGCAGGGTCCCGGGCCAGTTTCAGGGCCGTCGTGGACGGTCGATGCCCCGATAACAGCGCGGCACCGCAGATGCAGTTGGAGTCCAGCCGGACTATCTACTTGCCCCTCGTCTGCTCTACCATGCGTGTTGCTGGCGTCACGCAACATCCCAGAACCGGAAACCTGGAAGGCCCAGCGCCCAGTTAGGTATTGTTGGCATTCGGCGTCGGCGTCTGGTCTTGCGGGAGGCGCAGCGGGGTTTGAAGGGCAGAGGTGCGAAGTACCGAGGACTGCGCAACTGCGTATGCAGCCATTAACCTCAGCCCTCCACCATGATGCATCTCTGGTAACACAGACTGGATGTATCCACGTACCCTGCTGCCACCTTGTAGCCCTCCTCTTGCATCCTCTTGGCACAAGTTGCCGACTCCCAGTCAATGACAGAACGGGCAGTCCCTGCATTTGGCGGATACTTCGGCCATGGATCAGGCTGCAGGATAGATGAGTGCGGATCAGGAGGTGCCCTGAGCTGGGCAGCGGACACGGCGCGTTGCACCAGAGGGTGTGTACGCAGCGAGTAATCCTCGCAGCGGCTGGTGCTGGGGCGCTAGGTCATGCTCTGGTACGTGACCGAAATTACATACACGCCCATCATGTCGTGGTGGCAGCGAGTCGTTTCCAGCCCCGAGGGTGTCCTGGAGCGCGGGCGCACGGCTGAGGATAGAGATATATAATCCTCGAGCACCCTAAAGCGGCCTGGGATCTGTCCACTATCATCAGCCTCATCACTTTCACCAGTGACCTTGGTGATCACAGGTTCACCAACTCTTGCTTAAATCTCTCTAATTTCAGCTTATTCAAACCTTCTGTCTTCTCAGAACACCACGTCCTCGGCAACCGGCTGCTTCGCTCCCCTTCTCCCAAGAACAGTTAACATGTACACGATGGCTCAACCACACCCATTCGCCTACACGGCGCAACCAGCTCACCCTCCCCCTCCTCCCCCTCCCACCAAGCAGTACCCGCCCACTAGCAGTGCCTTCAGCAGCTCTGCTGGTCCTGACGAGGATTGGACCAAGATCTCCGACTTGGCTGAGCGCAGGAGGATACAGAATCGCATTGCCCAGCGCAACTACCGTACGTAGCAACCCCGCAGAAAAGAGAAGGGGCAAAAAGGCGATGGGAGTTAATGACAGAGCCGGCGGACGGGAAGCTGACTTCTCACCTCGTGATAGGCAAGAAGCTTAAAAAGCGTCTTGAAGACCTCGAGAGGCGGGCGGGCACGTCGGACGGAGCTTCATCTGCATCGGGCAATGACAAGACGAGTTCCCCAGCGAAGAAGCGTACCCAGGCAAGCAAGACGAGAACATTGCTTGCTCCTGTGAAGGCAGCGGTCCCCGCACCCTACACGCCACCTATCCGTCCTGAGGAGGAATATCTCTTCCAGCCGACTTCCTACGACCAACGGGACAGGTCGCACAGCCCACCAATGTTCACTTATTCCACTTACCCGCCGCCCCCTGAGGACATGATGATGTCTGCCTCCTATGGCGCCATCCCCGCATACCGGCACATCCAGCCAGCCGAGCCGTATCCTGATTACCTGTCACCGCCGCCGGTCCCAATGGTGCTGCCGCCAATGACGCACTACACCGAGGCTGTCAAACGGGATCCGAGCTATCCGGCTACCACGGCAGCCGAGGAGAGTTACCCCTACATGGGCTACACCAGTTACATCCCTGGTGTTGATATGGGTCCTGCCGGTCATCCCTCGCCATATGAACAGATGCCTCATGTAAGCACCTCTACCTCCTTTCGACCAAGCTTCCTGGGAGAGAACTTCTCTTGCTGACCTGCTTCGAATTGTTACAGACCCCACCTCTCTCGCATTCCTATGACCACTCAACGGCCTGCTCGGAGTCCGGAAGCTACGACTACCCGACAACTCCTCTGTCAATGCCGGGCTCGCCCGGCATGGTCCAGCAACAGCTGTGAGGCGGCAGTTTCATGCGCCCAATAAAGAAAAATGAAGATTCCCGCCTCACAGGCACTGTTTCTGTTCGACTGTCTTCATGATAATGCCGCCGGCAGGCATCTAAATACGTTCACGATACATATTTTCCTAGGCATGACCACACTACACATCTAGGTACTTGGGAGTTTTTCTTGCATGTCGTTGGTATGAGGAATACACTGGCTGGGAATCTAGCACGATGTCTGGTTTTGAAATTCGAGATACACGGCGGGTGGCAACATGCTTTTTCCTCGGGATTCTGTGGCATAATCGGAAACCGCATTTATCATTCTTGCTTGGATATACTGCAGTTTTTTTTTTTTTTTTTTTTTTTTGG